>Ga0074044_10000566_pt1 | contig 35609 bp, 37 predicted proteins | sample BogForMeECP23OM1_FD_94443 | JGI IMG/M metagenome (GOLD analysis project Ga0074044, IMG submission 94443) | Bog forest soil microbial communities from Calvert Island, British Columbia, Canada - Bog Forest MetaG ECP23OM1 | ecosystem: Environmental > Terrestrial > Soil > Wetlands ...
ACCGGTCCTGAGACCGCCAATTCTCCCTGTTTTCCGCCTGTTATCAGGGAGTATCAGGGCGCGAAGCCCCTCTTGATGACCCTGCCGAGTTCGCTTCCCCGCAAGCTCGGATGGAGCCCCGGCGACTTGAGATGTGTGAATGCGGTAGCGGGCGCCTTGCGGGGCGCCGCCGCTTCTGGCAAAGCCAATCGCCCGGAATGAAGTGAGGTTGAGCGCCGTGGACAAAGCCGAGATCGTCAAGCTGCGCGAGTTTCTGCGCAAGTCCTTTGGCGCGCCGACGCTGCAGGTCACGCCGAACTCGAAGTCGGCGGAGACGGCCGACGTGTCGCTCGGCGAGCGCAAGATCGGCGCGATCACGGTCGATGACGAGGACGGCGACCGGTCGTTCTCGTTCGCGATGAAGGTTCCGGTCGAGCGGCCCGTCCTGCAGGATTACCTGAGGAAGCTGTTCGAAAACGACAAGCTGACCGTTATCGCGCGGGTCAAGAAGACGGACTCGGTCGAACTCAACAACGGCCCCGATTTTCTCGGCGTCGTGTCGGCCGACGACCCCAAGGGCTCAAGCTTCACCCTGCAGATGGCGATTCTCGACATCGACCTCGACGAGGCGTGAGACCGGCAGGCCCGCGCTCCGCCGACCGAGGAGATTTAACGCGATGCCGCTCTATTCGCTCGAAGGCCGCCGCCCGCAGCTGCCGCCCGAGGGACATTGCTGGATCGCCCCCAACGCCACCCTGATCGGCGACGTCAGGCTCGGCCGCGACGTCGGCATATGGTTCGGCGCAATCTTGCGGGGCGACAACGAGCCGATCGTGGTCGGGGCGAGAACGAACATCCAGGAACTCAGCACGCTGCACACCGACATGGGCTACCCGCTCGAGATCGGCGAGGACTGCACGATCGGCCACAATGCGATCCTACATGGCTGCACGATCGGCCACGGCTCGCTGATCGGAATGGGCGCGGTCGTGCTCAACGGCGCGAGAATCGGCCGCGGCTGTCTCGTCGGCGCGCGAGCGCTGGTGACGGAGGACAAAATCTTTCCCGATCATTCGCTGATCATCGGGACGCCGGCCAAGGCGGCGCGCACGCTCGACGCCGCCGCGACCGAGGCCCTTCGCGGCTCCGCCCAGCACTATGTCGAGAACTGGCGCCGCTTCGCCTCCGGGTTGAAGCAGATCGGCGGCTCGTTCGGCGGAGGCGGGAATTAAGCCCCGTTACGCGGGAAAACTTGCGCGGCGCGAAGCGCTGCGCGGGAAGAGGAACAGACTGCCTGCTCGCGCGGGCGCGCGCAGCGGTGAGGCTCCGACCTCGGGCTCAGCGCCTGCCGTCGTCGGCGCGGCGGGATCGAGCGCCCTCACCGAGATCAACGTCGCCGCGCCAACACCGACGAGGCCGAGCCAGTCGGGGCCGGCGTCGGCGGCGAGAGAGCCGAGAATGCGGCAATGGGTCGAGCCGTGGTGACGAAGCGGCAGCAATGCGACCTCGATATGGAGGGAGCCCAGCCCCGGCGGCCTCGCTTCGGCGCCGAGGAGACAGGGTTGCGCCTTGTCGGCGACACGCTGAAGCACCGATTCGATCTCGGACCGATCCGTCTCACGCCAGAGCTTCAGGAACGAAAACCCGCGCAGCTCCCGCAGGAACAGGGCGTTGACCCGCGATCCGCTGATGCGGAAGGGAAATCCGATTCCGGCGTCGAACTCGAGCACGAACGTGTCGGCGAGAACGCTCCGGATCGCACCCGGTTCGACATCGTTGCGCTCGGGGGCGGCCCGTCCCGCTCTCAGGACGTTCCAATACGCGTAGAGCTCCCTCGAGACCGCATGTCTCATCATCCTCTCCCCTTGGCGGTCGCGGCGCCTGTCCCGTTACGAAACGGGATCCCGTCATCGCGCCTGCCCTTGCGTGACGCAGCATGGACCGTGCCGTACCGGCATGGGACAGAGCGTTCCAGGCCAGGATCGATGTCGGGAGGATCCGGCAATTCAACGCGCCGCGCAGCCCGGCTTGCAGTTTGTCGAGATTTCCGCCAAGGCGGCGTCCGATCGAAAGGCTTTGACAATCATGGAACGAATGCCGGGCGGCCCTTCGCCGCGCCACGAACCGATGTTCAACGCGCCGGCCGTCGTGGTCGCGCTCGCGCTCGTATTCATCGCAATTTACGCGGCGTTCAACTGGGCGCCGCCCCGCATCCAGGATCTTGTCATTGACGATTTCGCCTTTGCGCCCGGGCGGTTGACCGTCTGGCTCTGGCCGGCGGAGGCGATCAAGCTTCTGGCCAGGGCGAAGACTGATCCGGCCGCGCTCGAGCAGGTCCGCGCGATGCGCGAGCTGCACGTTTTCAGCGGCGGTCCGAAGCTTTGGACCCTGCTGACCTACGCCTTCCTCCACGGCTCGTGGACGCATGTCCTGCTCAACACGATCTGGCTCGTCGCCTTCGGGCCGCCGGTGGCGCGCCGTTTTGGGACAGCGAGATTTCTCGCCTTTATGGCCGTGACCGCGATCATCAGCGCGCTTGCGCAATGGATGAGCGCGCCGATGGAGTTTGCGCCGCTCATCGGAGTCTCGGGCTCCGATTCGGGACTGATGGGCGCCGTGACGCGGTTCATGTTTCAGCCCGGGGCGCCCTTAGGCGCTTCGAGCTTCATGGGGCTCGATGGAGGCGAGGCGGTTCCGGCCGCCTCCCTTGGCGGGATTTTGGCCGATCGGCGCGCGCGCATCTTTCTCGTCGTCTGGTTTGTGACGAATCTCGTCTTCGGCGCGTTCGCGCAGTCGTTCGGCCTGTCGGACATGCCAGTGGCCTGGGTCGCCCACATCGGCGGCTTTGTCGCGGGGATCGTCCTGTTTCCCCTGTTCGACCGCCCGCCGCGTCCCCCGGCAACCGGGACCTATTGACCGGCGTTCTGCAATGCCGCCGCCTCGGCGGCGGTCGGCAGGCGGGCGAGCAAGGTGATGAGCGCGCGGTCGGCCAGCACCGCCACCCGTTCCTTCGGCTTCAACCAGGCGCAGGCGTCCTCGATCGTCTCGGCGTCGTTGAGCTTGACCGCGGCGACCGCCTCGTCGACGTCCACGTCGCCGAGCCGATGCCGAGGCTTCTCCGGCAGGAACGCTTCGTGGATGGCGCGTAACTCCGGGTCCCCGTGGATCGCGAGCAGTGCGTCCTCGTGGTCGTGTCCTGCGCGGGCCAGTTCGTCCGAGAGCGCATTCGCGCGCTCGACGACATCCGGCGGCGACGTCTCCTCGGGTGTGCGCAAGAGGCCGATCCGCTTCAGGCCGAGGCCCAGCCACAATTGTCCGCTGGCCCATGAGAGCGGAATGGAGAGAACGAGGCCCGCAATCGTTGGCGACATCCACAGCACGAGCGACGGGGAAATCAGCGCCGCGGCGAACAAAGTGATCAGGCCGAGCACCGCGTGGGCTCGGTGCCGGCGCGCGATGCTGCGGAACGGGATCGACCCGTCGTCGCGGCGCTGCGGATGCCAGCCGGTGTCCCGTCCCGAGAGAATTTGCGCCACCGAGCCCGACTGGATGAGCATCATGATCGGCGCGAGCGCGGCGGATATGACGATTTCGACCAATGTCGACGCGATGAGCGCGAACGCCCCGCCGGAGCCTCTGCGGGTCTTACTGTCGAAGAGCGCGATGACGAGGCCGAGGAACTTGGGCGCGAGCAGGATCGCGATCGTCAGCTCGAACAATTGCCGCGCCCGTTCGTAGTCGAACCGGGGCCACGTCGGAAACAGTGAAAACTCCGCCGTGAAATACTCGGGCCGGATGTAGTGCGACTGCAACACCAGAATGATGCCGACAATGAGCTGAGCCATCCAGAAGGGCGAGGCGAGATAGCCCATGATGCCTGTGGCGAAGTGCTGGCGCGACGCCCACACGAAGCCCCTCGCGGCGATGATGCGCGAGTGCTGGAGATTCCCCTGGCACCATCGCCGGTCGCGGGCTGCGACGTCGATCAACGAGGGCGGGCTCTCCTCGTAGGAGCCGCCGAGCGTCGGCGGCATGTAGACGGAATATCCGGCGCGACGCATGAGCGCGGCCTCGACGAAATCGTGGCTGAGGATGTGGCCGCCGAACGGCGGCCTGCCGGGGAGATCCGGCAGCGCGCAATGATCGGCGAAGGCGCGGGTGCGGACAATGGCGTTGTGGCCCCAGTAATTGCCGTCGCGCCCCATCCAGGCGGTGAGACCCGCGGCAATGACGGGGCCGGCGATGCGGGCGGCGAATTGCTGCAGCCGGGCGAACATGGTGTTGCGGTTGACGATCAGCGGCAGGCTCTGAATGATGCCGCTGTCCGGGTCCGCCTCCATCGCCGCCGCCAGAGCGACGACCGCCTCTCCGGACATCAAGCTGTCGGCGTCGAGCACCAGCATGTGCGGGTAGTTGCCGCCCCAGCGGGTGACGAAGTCGGCGATGTTGCCGGCCTTGCGGCTCGAATTCTTGCGCCGTCGGCGATAATAGACGCGCGCATTCGGCATCCGTTCGCGCATCGCGACGAACGCCCGTTCCTCGGCGATCCAGACATTGGCGTCGGTCGTGTCCGACAGAAGGAAATAGTCGAACGCCGAACCGAGCCTGCTGCGCTCGACATCTTCGATGATCGCCTGCATCGCGCCGAACACCCGCGAAGGCGCCTCGTTGTAGATCGGCATCACGACCGCCGTCCTTTCCGACAGCGAAGACGGCAATGGTCGGCGCTCGCGCCAATGAGCGATGAGCCAGACGAAGCCGACGATGCTGGCGGTGAAGGAGAGCGTTATCCAGGAGAACGTGATGACGAAGAGGACGACCATCACCCATTCGAGCGGTGTCGTCGTGCCGACCCCGACGACCTTGTACATCTGATAGGCGCCGTAGGCGGTTAGCGCGACGGCGCCGCCGAACACGACGAGGCGGGCGAGCGCCGTGGACAGGTCGACACCCGGATTAACCCATGTGCGCCGCTCGCTGCGAGAAAACCGGCGGAAAGACTGCGCCGGCATGGCGAGCGGGGCATAGCCCGGCATCGACGAGCCGAGGGACGAGCCCAGCGGCGGCCCGGCGTCCTCGGGGGCGTCGATCCGACGGACCGTTATGCTGTCCATCGATAAAGCCATGTCTCGCTGACTGCCTGATTGTCGATTTTGAGCGTAAGCCGAAGCTCTGAATAGGTTTCCGATCCGGGGTCAAGGTCGAAAACGACGCGGACGGACTTCCTGTCCTTGTAGGGGAAGAGCTTGACCGAACCGATCTTGCCGGGGTTGGCCTGGAGGTCGGCCGCGGCGGCGGCGGCTTTCTGCGGGTCGGCGAATGCGTCGCCGGTCATTTCGACGGCGAATCGGGGCCGGCCGCCGGTCTTGCCGGCCCGGCTCGACGTGCAAACGGCCAGCGGCGGTTTCGACGGCGGCGTCCAGCACCAGAACTGACGGTAGGCGAGCGACTGGCTTTTGCCAGCCGCGACGCCCGACTTGAGGCGCCACTGGGCGATGATGTTGGCGTTGGCCTCAGACGCAGCCGGAATCTCGAGCAGTCGCAGGTCACCTTCGCCCCAGTCGCCGATCGGCTCGATCCACAGCGTCGGTCGCAGCTCCCATCGGCCTTCGTCGTCGTAGAAGGCGTCGAAGCTCCGCGAGCGCTGCAGCAGTCCGAAGCCGCGCAGGTTGACGTCCGAAAAGGCTGAAACCTGCAGGGTTTCGCGGTTGCACACCGGCCGCCACAGCCATTCCCCCTTGCCCGAGAGGACTTGAAGGCCGGTGACTTCGTAGACCGCCTCACGCCAGTCGTCGGCGCGCCGGTGATCAAGGCTGCTGAAGAGGTAATTCGCCGCCATGCTGCCGATGCCGAGCTTGTCCGTAGCCACGCGGCCGATCAGCGTCATCTCGGTGTCGATGATGGTGGTCTCGAGCGGTCGGATGGTGAAACGGAATGACCCCGTCACGCTCGCCGAGTCCAGCAGCGCGTACATCGTCAGCGTGTTCGACGCCGGGGTCGGCCTTTCGACCCAGAACTCGCGAAAAAGCGGGAACTCTTCGCCCGGCTCGTCGCCGGTGCGGATCGACAGGCCGCGCGCCGTGACGCCGAAATTCTGGCCCTGCGCGCGCGAGCGATAGAAGCTTGCGCCCTGGAAGATCGCGGCGTCCTCGAAGCCCCCGTCCGTCGCCCTGAGAATGCGCAGGCCGGAAAACCCGAGATCGCCTATCGCGGCCGGCGGCTGCAGCTTGCCGAACTCGAAGTCGCCAGGGTCGTAGATGACCCGCTGCGAAAGGCCGTTCTCGACGATGTTGATTGTGATCGGCGTTGTGTAGACGAAGCCGCGATGCAGCGGCTCGAGGGAAAAGCCGAGCTTCTGGTCTGCCCAGATCGCAGTTCCCGGGACGCGGCGGATCGCGGCGTATTGGTCGAAATTGAGCCCCGAAAAGACGCTCGGCAACGGAGCGCTCGGCGCATTGAACGGCGCAGCGGCGAGCTGAGCCGCGGCCTTCAGCACGGTCTCGGGGGCGAACGGAACCGGAGAGGCCAGCGGTTCGGCCCCAGCCGGGCGGACGCCCGCGGCCGCGATCGCTCCGCCGAGCGCCAGACCCAAGAATTCGCGACGTTGCGGTCCCGCCATATTGCTGTTCGTTCGCTCGTCGCCGGTCTCCGCGCGAGGCGGGTAGGAAAATTCAACGCGTTACCGGAAAGAGCGCGCGCCGTCGCGCCGGGCGCCACCTCCGTCACGAGAGAAGTTGTATATGCTTTCTTGCAGCGCAGCGAGACGCATTTTGTCTCAGGGTTTCGCTTGACGTGCGACGGCGGGTAGAACAACCGCGAGTCTTCCGCAATAACGCGCGCGAGGGCGATTCGGGCGCAACACGGACCGCAGCGCTCCCGACGCCCTCCCTACTTGGATGAGATCGATGCCTTCCGACGCCCGTTCCTGCCTCACTATCGTGCTTGCCGCCGGAGAAGGCACGCGCATGCGCTCGAGCCGCCCGAAGGCGCTGCACGAGATCGCGGGCCGCTCGATGCTCGCCCATGTCCTCACGGCGGTCCGCGAGGCCGGCGCAGGCGACGTCGCGGTCGTCGTCGGGCCGGGCCGGGACGATGTCGCCGCCGAGGCGATGAAGGCGGCGCCGGAGGCGAGCGTGTTCGTTCAGAGCGAGCGGCGGGGCACGGCCCATGCGGTCGTGGCGGCCAGCGACGCGATCGCGCGCGGCTACGACGCGATTCTGGTCACCTACGCCGACATTCCGCTCCTCCGGGGATCGACGCTCGCCGCCATGCGGGAAGGCCTCGCCCAAGGCGCGGGGCTCGTCGCGCTCGGCTTCGCCCCGGCCGACCGGACCGGCTACGGGCGGCTTATCGAGTGCTATGGTCGGCTGATTGCGATCCGCGAGGACAAGGACGCGACCGGCGAAGAGAAGACGGCCCGACTGTGCAACGCCGGCCCGATCGCCTTCGGCGGGGCCGAGGCGCTGTCGATGCTCGAGGCGGTGAAGCCGCACAATGTGCAGAGCGAATATTACCTCACCGATCTCGTCGAGATCGCCGACGTGCGCGGGCTCGTCGCGTGCCCCCTCGAAGCCGACGAGGCCGAAGTCATGGGCGTCAACGATCGCGTCCAGCTCGCGGCGGCCGAGGCGACGATGCAGACGCGGCTGAGGCGCCGCGCGATGATCGAGGGCGCGACGCTCGTTGCGCCCGAGACGGTCTTTCTGTCGTGGGATGCGAAGATCGGGCGCGACGTGCTCATCGAGCCGCATGTGGTCATCGGACCCCGGGTCGTGATCGAGGACGGCGCCGTCATCCACTCCTTCTCGCATCTCGAGGGCGCGCGGATCGCCGGCGGGGCGGAGATCGGCCCCTTTGCGCGCCTCAGGCCAGGCGCCGACATCGCGGAGAAGGCGAAGATCGGAAATTTCGTCGAAGTGAAGAAGGCCTCGATCGAGGCCGGGGCCAAGGTCAACCACCTGAGCTACATCGGCGACGCGCGCGTCGGCGCGAACGCCAACATCGGCGCAGGCGCGATCACCTGCAACTACGACGGCTTGGGCAAGTACAAGACCGACATCGGCGCCGGCGCCTTCATCGGCTCGAACTCCGCCCTCGTCGCCCCGGTCAGGATTGGCGCCGGCGCCTACGTCGGCTCGGGCTCGGTGATCACCAAGGACGTCGAAGCGGACGCGCTCGCCGTCGCCCGCGGCCGGCAGGAGACCCGCGCCGGCTGGGCGAAGGCGTTCCGCAGCCGGCACAGGAAGGGGTAGGCCCGCGGCGTAGGCGAAACGCTCGCGGACGGGGAGCGTTCACGATCCGGCTGACGACCCCCTTTCGAGCCGATCGAAGGTCGTGCTGGCAATCCGCAACCGAAGCCGATCGCGTGTTTCCTTTGACTTCGGGTCGCCGGCCGCGTCCGGCGCCTGTTTGGCGGCGGCCGACGTTCCCTGCCGGGAGGGCGGATTTTCCCTGGTACCAGGGAAAGAACAGGGAAAACCGCGCGCCTTCGGCCCCGTTCGATCGACAGAACGCGTTTGATATCAATTGCTTGAGCAAAACTTTGCATGCGCCTGAAGAGAAAGACAACAGGGAAACAATTCGCGGTTATCAGGGAAAGAATTCGCGGTTATCAGGGAAAGAAGGAGCGGGAATAGGGAAAGTCGGTCCTGACGGAAAAAGGGGCTGTCGAGCGTCGCCTGAAGCCGCGGCCACGAAGTGCGACGGCCGCTCTCAGGCCAAAAGCGGCCACGACATGGGTTTTGATTGGCGGAAAACGAATGCTGGATTTTCCAAAGCGAGCCTCGAGCCGTCCGAGCCCTGTCCAAGGAGGCGCCGACCCCCTCCCGCTTCGGAATCGCGCAGACGGCCGAGGCGACCGGGCCGCGACCGGCCGCGATCCGCGGCCCAAACGCAGTGGGCCGAAACCGAGGCTGAGAGAATAGGGGTTTGGTAAAGTGTCACCGGAATCCCAGGAATCCCAGACACCCTTGGGAAGAGCGCCGCAGCATGGTGGCGGAAACCAATATAACACACTAATTGAGTATAATATATACAATCAAGACTTGCACGTCTGAGAAATGTCGGAGGCAAGCAGAGAATTGTCGCGGCGGCAGACCGCTGCCTGACGCTCCGCTGCGGCGGCGGCGAATTCTTCACCAGCCCGCAGGGGCGCCGATCGGGCCGCAAGCTTACCGATGAATTCGAGGCGGAGTATTGAGGAATCCTGTCGGTCGTAAAACCTGTGTCGCTGCGGCCGGCCGAGCAACCGGCCTGTTTGTGACGGATCAAACGCCTTGAGTGACAATGCCCGACGCTGACGCAACTGTGATGGACGTCACAGCGTCGGGTCCCCTCTTCTGATAAGTGTCGTTGCCTGCGTAGGCTTCGTGAGCGCACGCGCCGCCTATCCGGTTGCAAAGTTACCGATAATGGAGGTCAACGCTCAAGAGGAGACTTTCAATGACCATTGCAGACACCGGCATCCAGGTCTCTACTGCGGACCCGATCATCTCTGATCCTCTACTAACAACGGTGTGTTGCGTCTTCGTCATGTTCTACGCCTTCAGGCGTTACGACACTCCAGAGACCAACCGCCTATCGACGACCCGCTCTCTTTTCTTAATCACCGGCGCTGGTTACGTTCTCGTTTCGCTAATTTTCTATTTTGTCCTTTGCGAGATCATACTGAAGCCCGGGATTCTGAGCTTCCTTGGGGAATCTGTTGAAGATGCCCAAAAATTCGTAGCAAAATATTCTGCTCCGCCAATACTAGCAGCAGTTGTCTTGACGACACTGCTTCCAAACATCAGGTTGATTAGAGATTGGGACGCATGGGTTCTCAAGCGGTTCCAGAATTGGGGCAGCATTCCATTTGGCGTTTACAATCTTGCTGAGGAGGTCATGGGGAGCGAGCCTCCAACGGAACAGGAGCTTGGCGAGCTTCGCGACTGGATGGCCAAGGATGGCGATGTTCCAAATGAACTCCTTCCACGGGTGAGCGCCGAGGCGCCAAGTACACCCCGCGGCAGCCTGACGCGGGCGCTTCGCATGCTGCACGCTGTCGAGAAGCTCAACGGTGCCCCGGGCTATGCGAAGGTAGTGAGGCATTATGCCTCAGAGAGGCAGCAACTGAGCGAGGAATTCCGGGTTTACGCCGCCATATCGCAAGCGTTCTTTGTCTTGTTTGACTATCTACAGCCTTTGGAGGGAGCGGCGGGCGAAAACGCGAAAAAGCAAGCGAGAGAGCGATTTGAGGAGATTTCTACAAAACAGTCAAGTATGAATGCTCAGTTTGTCGCCCAGCTGCTTTTGGCGGCCGAAGGCTCAGAAGACAGAATAACCAAGAAGCTAACGGAAATCGGGCTGCAGGTTCGAGAACACCAGCCGCTTCCGTTGCCGATTGGTCCGTTGGTGTTCGTTGGCGCCGTTATCGTCGCGCTAATACTGACGATCACATCCTTTGTGCCGCAACCGCCTCCGCCGCCAGGGTCCTTGCCATTGCCTGTGGTGGTGGCGCTCATTGGGATAACGAAAACGATTGGGGCATTTGCTGCCGTCCTTCCGAAGCTGTGCTGGAATTCGTCCCGGGCGAGCGGTGACGGGCAGCTCCCCTACCTGCCGTGGCTCGGTTGGGGAGCGCTAGCTGCAGCAATATCGTTGTGTATCGAGCGCTTGACTCTCGCAGCGCTCAATCCGCCGATTTCGACCGCGCTCGATTTCCAAGGCCATCCCCTGACGCCGATTGCCCCTACGACATTCGTCATCTGCGTCTCAATCGCCATGCTGTGCGATCTCAATCTCCCCCTCGGGAACGGTTGGATTCGCCGCATGCTGGAGGGTGCCGTTTGCGGCGGTGCGATGGTGGTCGCAATCATCATTTGCTTTCATCAACTCGATCTCTCATCCCCGGCTGCCTCTCACGTTCCCCCATGGGTTCGATACGCATTGCCGTTCTCGGTCGGGTTCCTTTTGGGTGCGGTCGCGCCATATCAGTATCGGCTCCATCGGCGAGAAATCGAGGAGGGTCGGCAAACACCGAGCCCGGTGCTCGGGGCCGCGCCAACTCAATGATGCGAGGTCTTTTCGATGACCGCGGCCGCCTTCACGCTGGATCGAGCAGGGCGAACAGGCTGACGAGCGCGACGACGATCGTTCCGAGCGCGACTTCGATCCGGCTGGTCAGGCGCAGGGCGGCGAGCGCGTTGGCGTCCGAGTTGAGTCGGGGCGTGAGCGCATAGCGGTTGAAGAGCGCGAGCAGGATCATGATCGCGACGACGCCGATCTTGATGTCGAGCAGCGCGCGGTAGGGCGTCGTCGGCGGCAGCGGCGGATGGCCGCTGATGAGCGCGATGTTGACGATCCCGGTCGCCACAATCGCCGCGACGACGAAATGGCCAGTGAAGGAAAACCGCATCATCGCGACGACGGCGTCCTTGCGGAGGTCGTTCGCGGCGTAGGCGCCGCGGCACATCGCGAAGGGAATGAGCCCGCCAAGCCATGCGCCAGCCGTCAGGAGATGGACGGCGTGGTTGGCGCGATGGAGCGCTCCGACGACGCCCGTCTGCATCGCGGCGTGGCCGACGAGCGCGAGGCTCGCCAGCATGAGGCCGGAGAGAACCGCAATCGCGCCCCATGCGTCGCGCGGCGCGAAGACGGCGGCGGCCACGAACGCCGCGGCGAAAGCAAGATGCGCGATCCACGCCCGGCCGAATTCGTTGTCGGTCAGGACGGCGGCGATCGCGCCCGGATCGGCCGCGGCGCCCCAGTCCTCCGACATCGACGCCGCCTCGAGCGCGAGCCACAAGACGGCGGTGACGAGCGCGACGACGCTCGCCGCGAGCGCGAGACGCCGGACCTTCGGCGCCAGCGCGCGCCGCAGATCCACGGGCGTGTAGAGCCAGAGGAAGGCGCTCGAGCCGAAGCCGAGCATCGCCGCCATGAAATGGGCGAAACGGCAGAGGGCGAGCGCGGTCACGGGTGGACGCTTGCGAGGGAACGGATTCCCTCCCCCCTTGTGGGGGAGGGCGAGGGAGGGGGGTCGTGCCGGTCTTTTCCGGATGTCCGCCGCGAAGGGCCAAATCGGAAAGCGCGGCGCGACCCCCCACCCCGACCCGCCCCCACCGTAGGGCGTCCGGAAGGACGCCCGTCTCTCGACGGGCTATGGGGGGCGGGGGCGCTGGCGCTCACATCTTCATTCCGCCCATGGCGCCGCCCTTCATCGGTGCGGCGCCCGCGGCGCCGACGCCCTGCACAGGGAACTCGACGGCGATAGCGCCCGCGTGCTCGAAGGTGAGCGTCGCGCTGACCTTCTCGCCCTTGACGAGCGGCTTGGTCAGATGGGTGAACATGACGTGATAGCCGCCGGGCGCGAGCCGGATCGTTCCGTGCGCGGGAATGTTGAGGCCGTTCTTCAGCTCGGCCATTTTCATCACCCCGCCCTCGGACTTCATCTCATGGATTTCGACTGTGGCGAAATCCGCGGTGCCGCCGGTCAGCGTGTCGGGGGTCGCCCCGTTGTTGTGGACGACCATATAGCCGCCGCCGACGTCGGCCCCCTTCGGAGTCGCGCGCGCCCAGGCCTTGTCGATCACGATGTCGCCAGCCTTGAACTGCTGGGCAAACGCCGGCGTGGCCGCGCCGGCGAGCGCAAGCGCCAGAGCGAGAGCTGAAAAGCGCGTCATGGATTTTCTCCTTCCTCAATCGAAGAACTGCGAGCTTGCGCGCGCCGGGCGTCGGTTCTCGCGGCCCGGCGAGCCGCTCACTTTACGGTGAACCCGAACGTTCCCTGGGTGTGATGGGTGTCGACCGACACCGCGTGCCAGTGCACGGTATAGGCGCCGGGCGAAAGCGGTTTGGCGATGGGGATGATCAGCACTTTCGCGTCGCCGGCTTCCACGCTCGCCCGCCCGAGCGGCACGGCGGCGCCGCCGGACGAAGTGAGCGTCACGCCGGTGAAGCGCGGCTCGATTCCCTCGCTGAATTCGAGGCGGATTTCGCTCGCCGAGGCGACCGTTCCGCCCACCGGCGGCGTCGCCTTCTCGAGCTGCGCGTGCGCGTAAGCCTGCGCACAGCCGAGGACGATAGCGAGCGAGGCGGCGATGGTGATCGTGGAAACGCGTGTCATTGTCGTGCTCCTGTGAACATCGGCAGGCTTTGTGGGAAGATCGGCTTGCCAATCGAGTCGGGGAAGATGTCGTCGAGGTAGAAGTCAAATCCAGCCACGACGCCAACGCCGTGTCCGCTCGCGCCATTGATCGGGATGACCGCTTCAACGGCGAACTGCCATTTGTCGGCCAGATAGACGACGCCCGGCAGGATCGTTCCGGTCGTCCCCCAAGTCCCGGGCGCGGCGTTGGCGGTTGGGGTCGTGAAGACGCCTTCGACCAGCGGGATGAGGTGCTTGACGAGATCGTTGCCGATCTCGCCGACATGCGAGTTGTAGTAGGGCAGGCTGTACTGGATGGTGAAGCCGTAACTGATTGCCGTGGGGTATTGCGTCCCGTTCACGAACGCCTGGCCGGGGGTGGTCGAGTTCACCTGCGCGGTCAGGGCGAACGGGCGCAGGAGGTTCATGCTGGTCGGCAGATCGCCGAACCCTTTGCCGACGTCGAGCACCGGCGAATAGAAGGATGGCGGCCCGGCCATCGTGCCGGTCCCCGTGTTGCCCCAATTGACGATGAACCCGACCGAGCCCATGAACTCGTGCTCGGGGATGCAGAAGAACTGGTATTTCGCTTCGGTGTCGAGGGGCTCCCAGCCGTATCCGCCGGGGTGCTGCCAAGTCGGACCTGTTGAGACCGACAGCGCGAAGTACGGAAAGATCGTCTTGGCCCAGGTGAAGCTCGCGTCGAACTCCTGCGCGCCCTCGGAATTGTGCGGCAACCACGTCAGGCCCGGCAACGACAGTTCGTCGGTGACGCCGGGATCGTCGATGGCGAGCGTGGCCGGAAAGATGCGGTCGCCGCAGACGGAATGCGGATAGGCGGCGAAAGCCACAGCGCGGCGCTTGCGCCGGCGAGCGCGCCCGCGAAGGAGCGCATCGATAGGGATGACATGAACGGAAAAGCCCCTGGCCTGAAAGAACGAAGCCGCGCCCGCGAGGGGCGCAGGCGACACGGGATTGGTCTCAGACGGCGAGGGGCGGCGCGCGGGCGCGGTTTCGACTGGTGTGGGGGGCGGGAACGGCGCCCGGCTCAGGCGCAATGCCGATGGTTGCGCAGCCGAGGCTGATCGGCTCATGCAGGGCCGGCGGGTCGGGGGCGATCAGCGCCGCCTGCGCGGCAAATCGGCAGAACGGGCACTGGTCGTCGCAGCATCCGCCCGGGGCGCGCGGCGCGCCCTTGTCGTCGGACTGCACGCAGAGCGCCGCGGCGTCGCCGAACGTCGCCTTGAGTTCGGCGGAGATTGCGGCCGTATCGGGCGAGGCGACGAGGGGGGCGGAAAGCGCCTGGTGATAGGGAATGGCGAACAGCTGGAGGACCAGCGACAACGCGACGGCGAGGGTCATGAACGGCGAGCGGAACGACGCCGCGCCGGACTTCGCCCGAGTCCCTCCGCGTCCTCGCTTCCGGGAGCCGCCTCTCAAGTGGGTTATTCCCCATTCGGTCGGAGACCAACCCCTTCTCGTTAACCGAACGCCGCGCCGCGCGCAATCGGCTTCTTGAGGCGCATTCATATTCCTTCAGCCAAAGTGACTTGTGATGGCGCCGGTCCTTGGCCTAACGCTTGCTTTGGCGGAATCAGTTCAGACAGGGGACTTTCGGATGTGTGGAATTGTCGGCGTTCTCGGGACGGGGCCGGTCGCAGGCTCCATCGTGGAGGCGCTGAAGCGCCTGGAATACCGCGGCTACGACTCGGCCGGCGTCGCCACGCTCGAAAACGGCAAGCTCGCGCGCAGGCGCGCCGAGGGAAAGCTGAAGAACCTCGAGGCGAAGCTCGCCGCCGCGCCGCTCTCGGGTTCGATCGGCATCGGCCACACCCGCTGGGCGACCCACGGCAAGCCGACCGAGAACAACGCCCATCCGCACGCCTCGCCCCGGCTCGCCGTCGTCCACAACGGCATCATCGAGAATTTCAAGGCGCTGCGCGAGGAGCTCGCCGCCAAGGGCTACGTCTTCGCGACGGAGACGGATTCGGAGATCGCCGCCTTCGTGGTCGAGGACGAGCTCGCGAAGGGGAAGACGCCGGCCGACGGGGTTCACGCGGCGCTCAAGCGCATGCGCGGCACCTTCGCCCTCGTCTATCTGTTCGAGGGCGAGGACGATCTCCTGATCGGGGCGAGACAGGGCGCGCCGCTTGCGGTCGGCTACGGCGAGGGCGAGACCTATCTCGGCTCGGACGCTCTGGCGCTCGCGCCGTTTACCGACCGCGTCGCCTATCTCGAGGAGGGCGACTGGGTCGTCGCGACCCGCTCGGGCGCCGACATTCGCGACGCCTCCGGCGCAAAAGTCCAGCGGCGCGTGCAGCGCAGCCCCGCCGGAAGCCTGCTCGCCGAGAAGGGCAATTACCGCCACTTCATGGCCAAGGAGATCCATGAGCAGCCCGAGGTCGTCGGCCATACGATCGCCCATTACGTCGACATGGCGGCGATGCGGCTCAAGCCTTACGCCTGGCCGGTCGATCCGATGGCGCTCGCCAGAATCTCGATCGTCGGCTGCGGCACCGCATACATGGCGGGCCTCATCGGCAAATACTGGATCGAGCGCTTCGCCCGGCTGCCGGTCGAGATCGACGTTGCCTCCGAATACCGCTACCGCGAGACGCCGGTCGACCGGAACGGCCTGACGATCGTCATTTCGCAGTCCGGCGAGACGGCCGACACGCTCGCCTCGCTGAAGTACGTCAAGGACGGCGGGTCGAAGACGGTCGGCGTCGTCAACGTGCCGGCGTCGAGCATCGCCAGGCTCACCGACGCGGCCGCGCCGACGCTGGCCGGGCCGGAGATCGGCGTCGCCTCGACCAAGGCCTTCACCTGCCAGCTCGCGGCTATGGCCGCGCTCGCGATCGGCCTCGGGCGCGTCCGCGGGACGATCGACGAGACGACGGAAGCCGCGCTGCTCGCCGAACTGGTGGCGACCCCCGGCCTCCTGGCCGAGGCGCTCAAGCTCGAGCCCGCCGCGGAGAAGCTTGCCCACGCCATCGCCCACGCGCGCGACGTTCTTTATCTCGGGCGCGGCACTGGCTACCCGTTGGCGCTCGAAGGCGCGCTGAAATTGAAGGAGCTCAGCTACATCCACGCCGAAGGCTTTGCGGCGGGCGAACTCAAGCACGGGCCGATCGCGCTGATCGACGAGACGATGCCGGTCGTCGTCATCGCGCCGCGCGACGCGGTGTTCGAAAAAACCGTATCCAACATGCAGGAGGTCGCTGCGCGCGGCGGCCGGCTCATCCTCATCGGAGAGCGGCATGCGGCAGAAGAGGCGGCGGTCGCGATCGAGCATTTCCTGGCGATGCCGGACATGGGGGCGAACTTCGCCCCGATCGTCTACGCCGCCCCGATCCAGATGCTCGCCTATCACACCGCCGTCATCATGGGCAAAGACGCCGATCAGCCGCGCAATCTGGCGAAGTCGGTCACGGTCGAGTAAGGGCCTTGACTCAAACGAGCCGCTTTCTTCAGGAGCAGATCGGGGCCGCCGGTGTTTTCCTCGGCGCTGGTTGACCGGGCTCAACCTCCGCCCTCGGTCGGGCGGCAGGAATACAACAATTGGAGTGGCGAGATGGTGCGCAGGATCGACGAGGGCGAGAAGCCGATGCCCGAGATCAATCCGGAGAAGGTCTGCTTCATTATCGAAATGGCGCGTGGTTTGCTCAGCGCCGACGTCGGCATCGAACCGGCGCCTCGAACCCGACCGACGACGGCGAGCGCATCGCGCTGACCGACGCCAACGGCTCGATGCGACGCGAGCTCGTAGAGTACGTGAGAGATCTCGACGCCGACGAGACCGCCGCGCTGCTCGCGCTCGCATGGATCGGCCGCGGCGACTACGAGGCGGAGGACTGGGAACGCGCCGTCAAGGCTGCGGGCGAGCGAGACGACAACGACGCGCCGGCCTGGAGATACCTGCTGGGACTGCCGCTCTTGCCGGACTACCTCGAAGACGCCCTCTCCGCTTTCGGGCGCTCATGCGAGGATTTCCAGAGGCGGGAAGAGGAGTAGGATTTAGGCGGCTCCCAAATCCTCTCCCGAGAAGCGGGGAGGGGGTGTTCGCCTCGATTGACGCCGTCGCCATCTGCAGAGTAATTGCGTCCGCCGCGTCGTCGATCCCGCGCGCAAGCTCGATTGCTGGAATTCTCATGCGCGCGCTCTGGGACCAGGACATATCCTCTTGCCGCAGAGACAGCCGGACTTCGACATCGCTCTGCTTTCCTGAGTTTAATTGATCTGCCGCAATTCGTCAGGCGTGCCGCGGCGCCATGAATGTGAAAGAAAAGAAGAGGCCGCCTGATGCGTAGAATCGATGCGGGTGAGCGCCCGATGCCCGAGATCAACCCGGCGAAGGTTTGCTTCGTTATCGAAAAGTCGCGCGAGCTGTTGGCCGAGGACGTCGGAATGGTGCCCGACGCCTCCAATCCGACCGACGACGGCGAGCGCATCATCCTGACCGACTCAGCCGACTCGATCCGCCGCGAACTCGTCGAATTCATCAGGGACTTCGACGTCGACGAATCGGCGGCCCTCGTCGCGCTCGCCTGGATCGGGCGCGAGGATTTCGAAGCGGACGACTGGCAGAGCGCCGTCGCCGCGGCGAACGAACGGCATGAGGGGCCGACGTGGAAATACCTGCTCGGCATGGCCCTCCTGCCCGACTATCTGCAGGACGCGCTCTCCGCCTTCGGTCGGTCGTGCGAGGACTACGAACTGGGGGACGAGCGGTAGAGCATTCGCGGCGCGCCTTGCATTCGCCTCAGGGAGTGGGCATTTGTGGCGCTGCATCCGAGCGACCGCGCGTCCCATGTCCATTCAACAGCCGCCAGCCCCTTTCCACCGCTCGCTCGCCGCGCGCCTGCGCTCGTGGTTTTTCACCGGCCTCGTCGTGTTCGGGCCGGTTGCGGTCACGGCTTACATCGCCTGGTTCGTGATCGACACGGTCGACGGCTGGGTGAAGCCCTGGCTGCCGAAGAGCATGTCGCCCGACGGCTATCTGCCGTTCCATGTGCCGGGCTTCGGCGTCGTCATCGCGATTGTCGGCCTGACACTGCTCGGATTCCTCACCGCCAACATCATCGGGCGAACGCTCGTCAACTTCAGCGAGGCCATGCTCGACCGCACGCCGCTGGTGCGGGGCGTCTACAAGGGGCTGAAGCAGGTGTTCGAGACCGTGTTCAGCCAGTCTGGGTCGCAGTTTCGCAAGGTCGGATTGGTCGAGTTCCCGGCGAAAGGAAGCTGGTCGATCGTGTTCGTCTCCTCCGATCCCGGTCAGGTGGTGTCCAGCGTGCTGCCGGGCGACAAGCCGATGATCTCGGTTTTCATGCCTTGCACCCCGAACCCGACCACAGGATTCTTCTTCTACATCGCGGCCGAAGACCTGATTGAACTGCCGATTTCGGCCGACGAGGCGGCCAAGCTCATCATGTCGGCGGGTCTCATCCAGCCGCAGGGGCAGGCGGCGCTGGCGACAATGGCGGAGGCGGCGAAACTCGAAAAGCTGCAGACCGGGTAGGCAGGGGGTCGACAGTAGGCGGTCGGCGCGTGGCAAGCGACAGCGGCGGCGGGGGCACATCGGGCGACTCCGCCCCGTTCTCCCGACTGATTATTGCCGACTGCCGAATGCCCACTCGAGTGCTGTCACAGCCCGAAACCTATGCTAATGAGACGGCCGGCCGCGACAAACGCGGCGAAGTCGCGTTTAGGCCGCCTTTTCGCGCTAGCGCGGCTCAAGAATCAAAAAACCAATTGCGTAGGACGATCATGGCGCAACAGCCGACTTTCGATCTCGAAGACCTCAAACACCGGATGCAGGCGGCGCACGCCAGCCTGAAGCACGAGCTCGGCGGACTGCGCACGGGCCGCGCGAGCGCGAGCCTTCTCGAGCCGGTGCACGTCGAGGCTTATGGCCAGCGAATGCCGATCAATCAGGTCGCCACCATCAGCGTTCCCGAGCCGCGCGCGCTGTCGGTTTCGGTCTGGGACAAGAGCATGGTTCATGCGGTCGACAAGGCGATCCGAGACTCCAATCTCGGCTTGAGTCCGACCGTCGAGGGCACGATCCTGCGTATCCGCATCCCCGAACTCAACGAGCAGCGACGCAAGGAGATGGTCAAGATCGCGCACAAATACGCCGAGGACGCGCGCGTCGCGGCGCGTCACGTGCGTCGCGACGGTCTCGACATTCTCAAGCGGCTCCTGAAGGAGCACGCGATCAGCGAGGACGACGAGAAGCACCACGAAGCGGAGGTGCAAAAGGCGACGGACCTTTCCATCAAGGAGATCGACGCGTCTCTGGCGGCGAAGGAAAAAGAAATCATGCAGGTCTAGACGAAAAGCGTTTTCAAGGGGGCCAAGCATGTCTGTCGTTTGCTCCGTCGCCGCGCCGCGCGCCGACCAGACGCCGGCGCACGTCGCCATCATCATGGATGGCAACGGCCGCTGGGCCAAGTCGCGCGGGCTGCCGCGCTACGAAGGGCACCGCCGCGGGCTTGAAGCGGTCCGCCGCACCGTTCGCTCCGCGATCGAGCACGACGTGCGCTATCTCACGATCTACAGTTTCTCGTCCGAGAACTGGCGGCGGCCGCCCGACGAGGTGGCGATGTTGATGGGCCTGTTGAAGCGGTTTATTCGCAACGACCTCGCCGACCTCCATAAAAATGGCGTGCGCGTGCGTATTATCGGCGAGCGCGACAATCTCGCAGGCGACATCGCCGCCTTGCTGACGGAGGCCGAAAGCCTGACCAAGGACAACCCAGGGCTGACGCTTATCGTCGCCTTCAACTACGGGGCGCGGCGCGAGATCGTTGCGGCGGCGAGGCGCCTCGCCGTCGACGTTCGCGAGGGCCGCGTGGACGTCAACGCGATCGGCGAGGACGATTTCGCCGCCCGGCTCGACACCGCGGACCTTCCCGATCCCGACCTCATCATTCGGACGTCGGGCGAAATGCGGCTGTCGAATTTCCTGCTCTGGCAGGCCGCCTATGCCGAGCTCGTCTTCCTGCCGATTCTCTGGCCCGATTTCGACGACACAGCGTTTGTTTCCGCTCTGCAGCAGTATGCAGCTCGGGAGCGGCGTTTCGGCGCGGTTCCCGAACCGGCCGTCGTCATGTCGGCCTCATGAGGACCGAGGCATGGCGGTGAAGGACGAGGCGAACCGCGCGCCGCCGCGGCGGCTCGGCTCGAGACTCGGCTCCGATCTTTGGCCCCGCGTCGGCGCGGCCGTCGCCATGGGGCTCATCGCGCTCGTCATCGCCTGGATCGGCGGTTTCGTCTTCGTCGCCTTCTGGTGGGCAACCTCGGTCGTCGTGCTGGGGGAATGGCAGCGGATCGTGCGCTGCGACAGGCTCATCGAGCGGGTCGCGATCGGCGCGCTCGCGCTCGCGCTCGCCGCGGTCTTTGCATCGAACACGTGGGTTCTCTGGGCAGTCGCGGCGCTCGCCGTCGGAGCGCTGGCGGTCGGCTGGTTAGCTGGTCCGGCTTCGCAGATCTGGGCGGGCGCCGGCGCGCTTTACGCTGGAGCGTTGGTCGTCAGCCTTGGCCTTCTCCGCGCAAGCCCGAGCTACGGACTGCCCGCCATTCTCTGGCTTTTCGCCGTGGTCTGGGGTACCGACGTCGCCGCCTATTTCGCCGGCCGGCTGATCGGCGGCCCGAGATTGTGGCCGAGCGTGTCGCCGGGCAAGACCTGGTCTGGCGCGGTGGCGGGCGCGTTCGCCGGCGCGGCGTTCGGCCTCCTCCTCAGCGGGTGGACGAATCGAATCGACCTCCTGTTCTGGCTGGGGCTTGCCGCCTCGGTCGTCGCCGAACTCGGCGATCTGTTCGAATCCGCGCTGAAGCGGCGCTTCGGCGTCAAGGATTCGAGCCGCCTCATCCCGGGCCACGGCGGCCTCATGGACAGGCTCGACGCCTTCATCGCCGCATCCGCCTTCGGCGCGCTCTTCGCCGCCGCCCACACCGAAGGCTCCTTCATCGCCAGCGGGCTGTTTCGATGGTGAGCCAGCAGGCCGTCAGCCGCGCCGCGGCGCGCGTCGGGACGCGACCGAGGCGGCTCGCCATTCTCGGGGCGACCGGATCGATCGGCCGCTCGTGCGCGCAGGTGATCGGCGCGGCGCCCGGGCGGTTCGCGGTCGCCTCGGTCGCCTCCGGGCGTGACGGCGCGGCGCTGGCGCGGCTTGCCGTCGAACTCGGCGCCGAATTCGCCGCGGTCGCCGATCCGGCAGGATACGGCGACCTCAAGGCGGCGCTGGCCGGTTCCGGCGTCGAGGCCGCGGCGGGGATCGAAGCGGTGCGGGAGGCGGCCCTGCGCCAGGCGGATCTGGTGGTGTCGGCCATTGTCGGCGCGGCCGGCCTCGAACCGACCTTCGCCGCGGTCGCGGCGGGACGGACCGTTGCGCTCGCCAACAAGGAGACTCTGGTCTGCGCGGGCGGCGCAGTGATGCGGATGGCGAAGCGCTCGGGCGCGCTGCTGCTCCCGATGGATTCGGAGCACAATGCGCTATTCCAGGCAATCGGCGCGCGCGATCCGGACACGATCGAGATGATGACGATCACCGCGTCCGGCGGTCCGTTCCGCGAGTGGAACGCCGACCGCATCGCGAGTGCGACGCGCGAAGAGGCGCTCGCGCATCCGAACTGGGTGATGGGCCCGAAGGTGACAGTCGACTCGGCGGGTCTGATGAACAAGGGGCTCGAACTGATCGAGGCGCATTTTCTCTTCGGCCTGCCGCCCGAGAGGCTCGACGTCGTCGTCCATCCGCAATCGATCGTCCACGGCCTCATCGCCTTCGCCGACGGGTCGCTGATCGCCGGCATGGCGTCGCCCGACATGCGAACGCCGATCGCGCATTGCCTCGCCTATCCCGACCGAATCGTCTCCGGAGTTCGGGCGCCCGATCTCGCGGCGCTCGGCCGTCTGACCTTCGAGCGGGCGGATCTCGATCGCTTCCCGGCGCTCGGCCTCGCCATCGACGCCCTGAAGGCCGGCGGGGGCGCGCCGACCGCGCTCAACGCCGCCAACGAGGTGGCGGTCGCCGCGTTCCTCGACCGGCGGATCGGCTTCGGCGACATCGCCCGGCTGGTCGCGCACACGCTCTCGGCGATGCAGGCGGCCGGCGAACTCGCCGCTCCGGCGGATGTTGCGCATGCACTTGCGATTCACCATATCGCCGTCGACCGGGCGAGCGGCCTCTTGGCTTGAGACGGCGCGTCCTGTAAACAGTCGGGTAACCATTAACCAGCGGCCCGCCGGCGAAAAGGTGAGCCGGCGCGGAGGACTTGATGGCGTTGTTGCATCCGGTTGCCGACCTCGTCGCGTGGCTGGGCTGGTACGTCTTTCCGTTCCTCGTCATCCTCAGCGCCATCGTGTTCTTCCACGAACTCGGGCACTATCTGGTGGCGCGGTGGCGTGGGGTGAAAATCGACGCCTTTTCCCTCGGCTTCGGTCCGGAACTGTTCGCCCGGGTCGACTCGCGGGGGACCCGCTGGAGGGTGGCGGCGCTGCCGCTCGGCGGCTACGTCAAATTTCATGGCGACGCGAATGCCGCGAGCGTCGACAGCGGCGCGGCCGATGCGTCCGTCGACCGCTCGTCAACCCTGGCCGCTCAGCCCTTGTCGAGCCGCGCCGCGATCGTTCTCGCGGGGCCGGTCGCCAATTTCATCCTGGCCTTTGTGATTTTCGCCGGAATGTTCATGGCTTTCGGCCGGGTGGAACACGTGGCCTTCATCGGGCGGGTCGAGCCCAACAGCCCAGCGGCGGCCGCCGGGTTCATGGCGGGCGACCTCGTGAAGTCGATCGACGGCGACAAGATCAACAGCTTCGAGGCGCTGCAGGAATCGACGCTGATCAACACCGGCCTGCCGATGACCTTCGTCGTCGAACGTGACGGTCATGACATGAGCCTGACGGCGACGCCGAAGGTCACGGTGGTCGATCAGGGCGTGTTCGGCAAGCGCCGCATGGGCCATCTCGGCCTTGCGTCTTCGACGGATCCCAAGGATGTGAAGGTGGAGCGGTGCGGACCCGCGACCTGCGCCGTCTGGGGAGCCGGGCAGGAATGGTTCATCATCAAGGCGACGGGCGCCTACATCGTCGGCATCTTCGCTGGCCGCGAGTCGCCCGACCAGGTCTCGGGAGTGATCGGCGCGGCTCAGATGGCGGGCGAGATGGCCAAGATCAGCGTGTGGGAGCTGTTCAGCCTCGCCGCCTGGTTCTCGGTGTCGGTCGGGTTCATGAATCTCCTGCCGATCCCGCTGCTCGACGGCGGGCACCTGGTCTTTTACGCCTGCGAGGCGGTTCTGGGCCGGCCTTTAAGCGAGCGGATGCAGGAGATCGGCCTGAGGATCGGCATCGTCCTGGTGGCGCTCTTGGTGGTGTTCACAACCTCGCACGACATCCTCCGCCTCGTGTCGAGCGGCAATTAACGAATAGTCGACCATCTTACCGTGTCCTCTCGGCAACGCCGTCAGGAAATGGTGTAGTCTTGCCGAATAAAGGTTTGCAGGATGGGCCGCAACCGGTAAAACGCCGTTAATCGTTTCTGGCCCCTCGCGCGGGGGAAGGAGAAGGCGCTCTGTGCGCAGCGTCGTAAGCGAAGCGCCGCGGGTTAAACCGCAGACGATTTGTTAGGTACGGGCTGGCGCGGCGCGGGCGATCGCCAGCACGCGACGCGATGAGGGACTATGAGCGACATGAATTGGATTCGTGGTTTTTTCAGCGCTCTGGTCCTGGCGGTGGTTCTCGGCTTCGTGGCGCTCATTTCTGCGGCGCCGGCGTTTGCTCAGCAGATCGTCGTCCAAGGCAACGCCGGCGTCGAGCCTTCGGCCATCAAGCCCTACTTCACCGGGACGGACCCGGCCGCCGTCCAGCGCGGCGTCGACGACCTCAAGGCGACGGGCATCTATTCCTCGGTCAGCGCCAAGGTGGTCGATGGCACGATCGTCGTCACGCTCGACAAGGGCGCCCAGATCATCAATCGCGTGGTCTTCGAGGGCAACCGAAACATCCAGAAGGACCAGCTCGAAGTCGAAGTGCAGTCGAAGCCGCGCATGGTCTATAACGAGGCGACGGCGGAGGCCGACATCGGCCGCATTAAGGAGGCCTGCAAGAAATACGGCCGCAATGCGGCTTCAGTGACGAAGCGGCTGGTTCAGTTGCCCAACGGCCGGGTCGACCTCGTCTTCACCATCGACGAAGGCGAGAAGACTGGCATTCGCGAAATTCGCTTCGTCGGCAACCACGCGGTGTCGGACTACCGTCTGCGAAACCTGATGCAGACCAGCACGATGTTTCCTGTCCTCTCGTGGTTCAAGAGCACCGACGTCTACGATCCGGATCGGCTCGCCTCCGACGAGGAGGCGATTCGCCGCTACTACGTGAAGTATGGCTACGCCGATTTCCAGATCGTCAGCACCGACGTCGTCTATCAGACCAATCCGCCCGGCTACGTGATCACGATCACGTTGGACGAAGGTCCGCAATTCCACGTCTCGGGCGTGGCGGTGTATTCGCACATCCCGCAGGTGAACGGTCCCGCGCTGCTGCAGTTCTCCTACTTGAAGGCCGGCGACGTCTATGACGCGGGTGCCGTCGACAAGACTGTCGACGCCATGACCCGCGACGTCGCGCGCCAGGGTTACGCATTTTCCGAAGTCCGGCCGCACGGCGAACGCGACACCGTCAACCACACGATCGCGCTGCAGTACTCGGTGGACAACGGCCCGAAGGTCTACATCGAGCGGATCGACATCGTCGGCAACACCCGCACGCGCGATTATGTCATCCGCCGCGAATTCGACATCGGCGAGGGCGACCCCTACAACCATGCGTTGATCGAGCGCGCCGAACGCCGCCTGAACGGCCTCGGCTACTTCAAGAAGGTCCACATCTCGAACCGGCCGGGCTCCTCGCCGGACCGCGTGATCGTCGTCGTCGAGGTGGAAGATCAGCCGACCGGCTCGATCAGCCTCAGCGGCGGCTACTCGACCACGCAAGGCGTCTTGGCAGAGCTCGCCTATACCGAGACCAACTTCCTCGGGCGCGGCCAATATGTGCGCCTCAGCGTCTCCGACGGCCAGTACAGCCAGGGCTGGAAGGCCTCGTTCACCGAGCCGTATTTCCTAGGCCAGCGGCTGGCGGCCGGCTTCGACCTCTTTCATCAGACCAACTCTAATAACCGATTTGCGCTGTACGAAAACTGGACGACGGGCGGCACGCTGCGTCTCGGCATCCCGATCACCGACGACCTGACGTTCCAGCCGAATTACACGCTCTACGAGTCGAAGATCACCATTCCGAACACGTCGTCGGAGCCTTACGACGACTGCTCGGGGCCGAACCAACCGTTTATCCCCGCCGGAACGTTCTTCGTGGTCACCCCGACGCCGTTCGTCAACTGCTTGACCAACGGCGAAGCGCCGGTCGAAATCAAGCAGGCCGCGGCCCAGGGCAATATCATCACGTCGCTGGCCGGCTTTTCATTCATCTACAACAACCTCGACAGCCGCAAGGACCCGTCGACCGGCTTCTTCGCGACCTATAAGCAGGATTTCGCCGGCCTCGGCGGGCAGTCCGAGTTCGTCCGCGAAACGGTGGACGTGCGCTGGTATCATCCGATCACGGAAGACTTCATCGGCATCCTCCACCTGCAGGGCGGCCAGATCAACGGATTCGGCAGCCAACCGCTCGACATCATCAACAACTTCAACATCGGTCCGTCGCTGGTGCGCGGCTTCGCGCCCGGGGGCATTGGCCCGCGCGACATCTCCAGCTCCGACAACATCGAGGGCTCGGCAGTCGGCGGAACGACGTACTACGGAGGTTCGGCGGAAGTCGACTTCCCCATCTTCGGCCTGCCGAGGGAAATCGGGCTTCGCGGCGCGGTGTTCGCCGACGCCGGCAACGTGATCGGCTACGCCGGGCAGACGAACTTCTCGAGCTTCCTGCACTACACCTATTGCCCGGGCCAGAACACGCTGCTCATCACCCAGCCGAGCTGCGCCACCATCTGGGACCCGAACCAGATCCGAGCCTCGGTCGGCGCGAGTCTGCTCTGGAACTCGCCGATGGGTCCGATCCGGTTCGACTTTGCGGTGCCGGTGAGCAAGGGCAAGTACGACCAGACCCAGGTCTTCAACTTCTCGGGCGGCGCGACGTTCTAGGGACGACCCGCGATCCAATCTTAAAGGCGGGCGCGCCGCGGGTTGGCGCGCCCGTCGTCACATTTGACGGAACCCGTTTCTTGGCCAAGATCCGCTTCTTTCCGCCGAGCTCCGCGCCTCTGCTCGCCGAAGTCGCGGGCTGGTGCGGCGCGACGCTGGCTTCGGAGGCGGACGCAAGCCGCGCAATTGTCGACGTGGCGGCGCTCGATGAGGCCGGGCCCGGCGATCTGACGTTCCTCGACAATCCGATATACCTCGACGCGTTCAAGGCGACGCGCGCGGCGGCCGCCCTCGTCGCGCCGCGCCATGGGAAGGCGGCGCCGACGGGCTGCGCTGTCCTCATCGTCCGGGAGCCCTATCGCGCGATGGCGATGGTGATGACGAAGCTCTTCCCGAGCGCGGTCAAGCCGGGATCCGTCTTCAACGAGGCCGGAGTCTCGCCGGCGGCCTTCGTCCACCCGTCGGCGCGGCTCGAACCCGGCGTGGTCGTCGAACCCGGCGCCGTGATCGGACGGGGCGCGGAGATCGGCGCGGGTACGGTCATCGGACCCCACGCGGTCATCGGTCCCCAGGTGCGCATCGGCCGGGACGGCGCGATCGGCGCCACGACGACCATCGCTGCCGCTCTGATCGGCGACCGGGTGATCATTCATCCGGGAGCGCATATCGGGCAGGACGGCTTCGGCTTCGCGCTCGGGCCGCGCGGCCACCTCAAGGTGCCGCAGATCGGTCGCGTCATCATCCAGGACGACGTCGAGATCGGCGCGGGCGTCACGATCGACCGCGGCGCGAATAGGGACACGGTGATTGGGGAGGGGGCGAAGATCGACAATCTCGTCCAGATTGGCCACAACGTCGTCATCGGGCGTCACGCGGTTCTGGTGTCGCAGTCCGGCGTGTCGGGATCGAGCGTGATCGGCGACTTCGCGGCGCTTGGCGGCCAGGCCGGCATCGCGGGGCATCTGAAGATCGGGCCGGGCGCGCAGGTCGCCGCCGCGGCGGGCGTGATGACCGACATCCCCGCCGGCGAGCGCTGGGCCGGGGCCCCGGCGAAGCCCGTCCGCGAATTTTTCCGCGAGGTCGCCGCGGTGAAAAAGCTTGCAGCCGCCTCTCCCGCCGGACAAAGAGGCGGATCGGAACAGCCCAATGGACCCGACTGAGACGCAGAACGGAAAGGGGAACGGGATGAACGAGACCGGTCGCGTGCTCGAGAGTTTCGACATTCAGAGACTCTTGAAGGCGCTGCCGCACCGCTACCCGTTTTTGCTGGTCGATCGCATCGTCGATGCGCAGGGCGACGAGTACGGCGTCGGCATCAAGAACGTGACGGTCAACGAGCCGCAATTTCAGGGCCACTTCCCCGGGCATCCGGTGATGCCGGGCGTGCTCCTGATCGAGGCGATGGCGCAGACGGCGGGTGCGCTCTGCGTCGCTGCGCAGGAGGAGAGCGGCGCGCCGAGCGTCGTCTATCTGATGACGATCGACAAGGCGAAGTTCCGCAAGCCGGTCGTGCCGGGCGATCAGGTCAGGCTCCACATGACCCGCATCGCCAAGAAGCGCAACATGTGGTGGTTCCGCGGCGAAGCGAAGGTCGACGGCGCGCTCGTCTGCGAGGCGGAAGTCTCGGCGATGCTGGTGCGCGAATGACCGTCCGCATTCATCCGACCGCCGTCGTCGAGGACGGCGCGTTCCTTGGCGCAGACGTCGAGATCGGGCCGTTCTGCCATGTCGGACCGCATGTGGCGCTCGGCGACGGCGTGCGCCTCGTGTCGCACGTCAGCCTGGGCGGCGACACGGTCATCGGCGCTCGGACCCGCATCTTTCCGTTTGCTGCGATCGGGCACCAGCCGCAGGACCTCAAGTATCGCGGCGAGCCGGTTCGACTCGTCGTCGGCGAGGACTGCCTCATCCGGGAAAGCGTGACGATGAACCCGGGCACGGAGGGCGGCGGATCGGTGACAAAGGTCGGCCCGCGCTCCGTCTTTCTGACCAACGCCCATGTCGCCCACGACTGCCGCATCGGCGAGGGCGTCATCCTGTCGAACAACGTGATGCTCGCCGGCCATTGCCAGATCGGCGACTTCGCGATTCTTAGCGGCGGAGCGGCGGCGCACCAGTTCGTGCGGATCGGCGCGCACGCCTTCATCGGCGGTCTTGCGGGCGTCGAGCACGATGTCATTCCCTTCGGCATGGCGCTCGGCAATCGCGCCTCGCTCGCCGGGCTCAATTTCGTCGGCCTCAAGCGGCGCGGCTTTTCGCACGAGGCGATCCATGAGCTGAGGCGCGCCTACCGAATGCTGTTCGACGGCAAGGGCGCGCTGAAGGAGCGGATCGACGACGTCGCGGAGGCCTTTCCCGATTCTGAGCCGGTGCAGCAGATCGTCGTCTTTCTGCGGCAGGGCAGCGATCGCGCGGTCTGCGTTCCCCGCGCGGGCAAGGACGACGGGGCGTGAACGGTTCCCCCGGCGGCGCGCCCGATGCGGCCGCCGCGCTGCCACTGGCCATCCTTTGCGGCTCGGGCGCGTTCCCGCTCGAGGTCGCCGCCGAGGCGCGCCGGGCCGGGCGCGAGCCGTTTCTGATCGGCGTCGTCGGTTCGACCGACGCGGCGATCGAGGCCTTCCCACACGTTTGGCTGCACATGGGCGAGGTCGGCAAGCTGTTCGCCGCGCTGAGGGAGCGCGCCATCGGCGAGATGGCGATGATCGGGGCGATGACCCGGCCCGAATTCGCCGATCTCAGACTCGACTGGGGCGCGGTGAAGCGCGCCGGCGAGCTCGCGCAACTCTTTCGCCGCGGCGACAACGGCCTGCTCGTCGGGCTCGCCGCCATCTTCGAGCGCGAAGGCGTCCGCATCGTCGGCGCGCACGAGGTCGCGCCGCACCTCGCAGCGCCCGCCGGCCTTCTCGGCGCACGCCCGGTGTCGCCGGAGGACCAGGCCGACATCGCCCTCGGCGCGCAGCTGGTCGAGGCGCTGTCGGACTTCGACGCGGGGCAGGGAGCGGTCGTCGCCAATGGACGCGTGCTGGCGATCGAGGCGGCCGAGGGAACGGACGCGATGCTCGCGCGCGTGGCCGAGCTTCGCTTGAGCGGCCGCCTGCGGCACAGAGGGCCGGCCGGCGTGCTGGTGAAGGCGCCGAAGCGCGGGCAGGATCTGCGCCTCGACATGCCCGCGATCGGTCCGCTGACGATCGAGGGCGCGGCGAGGGCCGAGTTGCGGGGCGTCGCGCTCCCTGCCGGCCGCGTCCTCGTCGTCGAGCGCGAGCGCTGCGCCCGCGAGGCCGACGCCGGGGGGCTATTCGTCTACGGTTTCGAGCCTTGAGCGGCGCTTCGGGTCCGTTGCGGATTGCGCTCGTCGCCGGCGAGCATTCCGGCGATCAGCTCGGCTTCAAGCTCATGCGCGCACTCAGAGCGGCGGCAGGCGACGTCGTCTTCGGCGGCGTCGGCGGGGAGGCGATGGAGGCGGAAGGCCTGACGAGCCTGTTTCCGATCAGCGACGTCGCGGTCATGGGGATCCTGCCGGTGCTCGCGCGCCTGCCGAAGCTTCTGCAGCGCATCCGCCAGACGGCGGATTCGATCGTCGCCGCGCGGCCGGATGCGCTCGTCATCATCGACAGCCCCGACTTCACCCATCGCGTCGCGCGCCGCGTGCGCAAGGTTTTGCCGAACCTGCCGATCGTGGACTATGTCAGCCCGAGCGTCTGGGCGTGGCGGCCGGGTCGGGCGAAAGCGATGCGCGCCTATGTCGACTGCGTGCTCGGCCTCTTGCCGTTTGAGCCCGACGCTTACGTTCGCCTGGCGGGCCCGCGCTGCGTCTATGTCGGCCATCCGCTGATCGAGCGCCTCGGCGAATTGCGTCCGAACGAGGACGAGGCGCGCCGCCGAACCGCCGAGCCGCCAATCGTCGTCGTCCTGCCGGGCTCGCGCCGGTCGGAGATCCGGCGATTGATGGACGATTTCGGCGGCGCGCTGCAGGGCCTCAGCGAGGCGATCGGCCGGTTCATCTCCGTCCTGCCGACCCTGCCGCATATCGAGGAGGAAGTGCGGGCGCGCGCTGCGCTCTGGCCGCAGACGCCGCGCATCGTGCTCGGGGAAGCGCAGAAATTCGAGGCGTTCCGGGCCGCGCGCGCGGCGCTCGCCGCGTCGGGGACCGTCACGCTGGAGCTTGCGCTCGCCGGGGCGCCGATGGTCGGCGCCTATAAGGTGGGGCTGGTCGAGGAGCAGCTCAAATATCTGATCAAGGTCCCCTCGATCCTGCTCCCCAATCTCATTCTCGGCGACCGGTCTATCCCCGAGAAGCTGCAGAAAGACTGCAACCCGGACGCGCTCGCCGCGGCGCTGACGGCGGTGGTGCGCGACGGGCCGGCGCGGCAGGCGCAGATCGAGGCGCTGGCGCGGCTCGACCGCCTGATGCGGCTCGATGACGGCGAGGCGCCGAGCGCACACGCGGCGCGCGCGGTGCTGGAGACGATCGCGTCTCGGCGACGGCTTTAGCCGCGCTCGACACGGGGAGTCGGCGCGGCCCCATTTGTTCTCCGCGGCGCGAGGCTCCCTGTTTCTCCCTGGTAACAGGAGAATGGCGCGCCTCGGGCGCGCGTTCGTGTAAAGAATATCAATATATTCGTTGGCTTATCCCAGAAAATTGATTTCGTGCGTGAAAAAACAACAGGACGATTTTTCGGACGTAGCAGGAGATTTTCGTGGGTCAGAGGCCGAAAAACAGGTACCGGAGAATCAGGACGAGGCGTCGGTGCACGACGCTAATGTGGAGGAACCGCATGTTGCTGTATCGGACTGAAAAATAGATATAATTGCCTATTTACGGGCAAAAAAGCAGGCGGTGGAGAAGCAGGACAAGGCGTCGGCGCGCAAATGGTTAATGTGGAGGAACCGAATGATCGTGTATCTAACTTAAAAAGCATAACGATTTGTCTTATTCGACCTTTGTACTTGATGGCCAGGCGCGATTTGCACAAATTGGACCGAGCCCCAGGTCGGCGGGCGCCTGAAAGGCAAAAGGCCCCGCTCGTGGCGAGCGGGGCCGCGCGAGAAGGAGGCGGATGCTACCGATCACATCTGGGTCAGCGAGCCGTGGCCGTTCGGAGTCTTCATGTCCTCGCAGGTCCCCTTGGCGACGTATTTCCAGTGATGCGGGTCGTAGTCGACGGTCGAGGTGCCGGCGCAGGTCGTGCCGGCGCCGGCGGCGCAATCGTTCTTGCTGGCGAGCGCGATGCCGTAGCACTTGTCGGCGCCGGGCTGCGCGGGCGCAGGGCCGGCTTTGGCGGCGGTGGCGAGCGCGCCCGCGAGCGAAGCGGCGAGAGCGGCGGCGGTGATGGCGGTCTTGGCGTTCATGGGCGTCAAATCTCCGTCTTCAGGCAATGGATTAACCTCAGGCGCGGCGGGTTGCCGGCCGGTCGCAAAGCCTCTCGGCCGTGCGATAAGGCTTTCGGTGTCCTGTCCGTGGAGTTACCGGAAGCATCGATCACGAATTCGTGATCGATGGACTTTTCATCACCCGCGGCAGACATTCATGAGCTTGATGCGTGGGGACGACAGCCATATTAGAACACGCTAAACAAAGGCCAAAACCATGTCCGAACCGATCCATGCCGTTTGTCCGCGGTGCAACGCCGTCAACCGCATCGCTTCCGACCGCCCCGCTGCGGAGGCGGTGTGCGGCGCGTGCAAGGCAAAACTCTTCACCGGCGAGCCGATCGCGCTGACGAGCCAGACGTTCGACAAGCACATCGAGCGCAACGACATGCCGGTGATCGTCGACTTCTGGGCGCAATGGTGCGGCCCCTGCCGGGCGATGGCGCCGATCTTCGACCGGGCGGCCAAGGAGCTCGAGCCCCGCGCCCGCTTCGTCAAGCTCAATGTCGACGAGGAGCCCTCCATCGCCGCCCGCTACGGCATCCGCGGCATCCCGACGCTGATCGTTTTCGACCGTGGCAAGGTCGCCAAGCAGCACGCGGGCCTGGTGAACATCGACTTCCTGCGAGGGCTGGCGCGTTGAGCCTGTTCGGAGGGCGGCGGCGCAAGGGTGTGGTCCAGATCTGACGTCGCAGAAAGTAAAGGAATACGCACCGCTGGGGCATGACGTTCGACGGCCCGGCTTGCTCGGCGGCTGCTGCCGCGATTATTCTCTGCGCCGCCAAAAAACGGCATAGGGAGGAAACACAAATGGATCGACGCAACTTTCTGCACGCAGCTGCCGCCGCGGCTGCATCATCCGTTGCCGCAGTCTCTGCCTTTGCGCAGGGCAGCACGTCCGACCCGCCGGGCACGGTGCCCCCGACGCGGGACTGGAATGATCCCTCGACCGCGATCTATCCCGATCCCGCCTTCGAGGTCTTCGACCCGCGCTTCGCCAAGTATAGCGGCGGCACGGCCGGCGTGGTGCGCATCTGGACCGGCGGCGTCTGGACCGAGGGGCCGGTATGGTTCGGCGACCAGCAGCGGCTGATCTTCAGCGACATCCCGAACGATCGGCTGATGGCCTACAACGTCACGACTGGCCGCACACACGTGTTCCGCCAGCCGTCCAACTTTATTAACGGCAACACCCGCGACCGCCAGGGCCGCCTGGTCTCCTGCGAACAGGGCACCCGCCGCGTCACCCGCACCGAGTATGACGGGACGATCACCGTGCTGGCCGACAAGTTTAACGGCAAGCCGCTGAACTCACCGAATGGTGTGATTGTCAAGTCCGACGACACGGTGTGGTTCACCGACCCGAGCTACGGCATCGGCGGCGACCACGAGGGCAACCGCGGCGAGGCGGAGCTGCCGCGCAATGTCTACCGCCTCGATCCGAAGAGCGGGAAGATGGACGTCGTCGCCGGCGACTTCAGCATGCCGAACGGGCTTTGCTTCTCGCCCGACGAGAAGAAGTTCTACGTCACCGACACTGGCCAACTGGGTGGCGCGTTCAAGCAAACGCTGATCCGCGTCTACGACGTGGACGAGAACGGCAAGCTCTCCAATGGACGGCTAATGCACGACTTCAAGGACGTGCCTCAGCCCTACATCGCCGACGACATCCGCTCAGATGAGGACGGCAACATCTGGGCGGCCGGCGGCTGGTCGCCGAACCACGCGATGAACGGCGTGCGCGTCTTCGCGCCGGACGGCACGCCGCTCGGCGCGATCGTGCTGCCGGAAGTCGCCGCGAATCTCTGCTTCGGCGGCCACCACCACAACCGGCTGTTTATCTGCGCCAGCACCTCGGTCTACGCGATTGACGTAGGCACACGTGGCGTCGAGCTGTAATGGTTCGTGGATTGAACTGACCCGCTGATGCGGCGGAAGCGTTCGGTCTGCAGGGTTTGGCGCACCCTAACACGACCTTGGCGCTTGTACGGCTACTGAGGCTCTCTACCGGGCTGGGATTCAGCGAGTTTATGCTGGCTCCCGGTCCGGGCGGCCAAGGAGTTCGGGCCGCGCGCCCGCTTCGCCAAGGTCAATGTCGACGAGGAGCCGGCCATCGCCGGCCGCTACCGCATCCCCGGCATCCCGACGCTGATCGTGTTCGACCACGGCAAGGTGGCGAAGCAGCACGCCGGGCTGGTGGACATCAATTTTCTGCGCGCGCGTGAGCCGCGAGCAGGGGATCAAAGCGGGCGACTTGCGTCATGTTCATTGAAGCCCGGCGACAACGCGTTCCAGGTCGCCGATGAACTTCTGCCACCCGGCCTGGGCGCCCTGGTAGTATTGCGGCTGGTCCGGCGGGAAGCCCGACTGCTCCATGCGCACGCAGGTCCCCGCGCTCGTGGGGGTGAGAGTCCAAGTGACGACACTCTTGAGACCATAAGCATCCCACGTGTAAGACAGCGCTTTGTTCGGCTCGACCGCCAGGACCTGACAGTCAACAGCTCCCCAGTCTGCGCGAAGATTGAAACGGTGGCCCACGACCGGCTTGAAATCGTTTTTCATCAGCCACTCCTCGATCAGGTGTGGTTGGGTGAGAGCGCGCCAGATCTTTTCCGGCGGATAAGGCAGTTCTTTTTCGATCACAAGCGAGCGGGTTTCGGCGGCGTCAGTCATGTGTCCATCCTGTTCAGAAGAGATTCGAGGAGATCAATCCGGTCGCGCGAGAACGCGCCGTACAGACCCATCCAATCGATGAGGGGAACGAGCCCTTTTGGTTCGGCGCTGTAAAGGGTTTCTCGCCCCTGGCGGCGGTCGCGCACCAAACCAGCCAGCTTGAGCGCGCCCAAATGTTTCGACACCGCCGGTTGCGAGACGCCGGCAAAATCGGTCAATGCATGGACGGTCTGCTCGCCTTCGCGGCTCAGTCGTTGGAAGATCGCGCGCCTTGTCGGATCGCCGAGGGTCTTGAAAATGGTGTCGGCATTGGCTTCCATTGCAGAACCATAACTCATTGGTTATGGGATGGTCAACGATTGCTTCAGTCCGCCGCCGCATGAGAGTTCCACGGGGTCAGCTGGCGAAACGAAGAATTGGAGAGAGGATGAAGCCGACAAGTCGTCCGAATGACGAGGCCGCTTCAGCGAACATCACCAGGCGGATTGAAGAGCTGGGGGATTGGAGAGGAGAGACGCTGGCTCATCTCCGTCAGCTCATCCACGATGCCGATCCCGACATCCAGGAGGAGTGGAAATGGGTCAAGCCGTCAAATCCCGGAACCCCCGTCTGGTCCCATGACGGCGGCGTCTGCACAGGGGAATCGTACAAGCAGGTCGTGAAGCTCACCTTCTTTCGCGGAGCCTCCATCGAAGACCCGAACAAGCTGTTCAATTCCAGCCTGGAAGGGAACACGCGGCGTGCGATCGACCTCCGCGAAGGGGAGAAGATCAACGAAGCGGCCTTCAAGCAACTCATCCGCGCCGCGGTGGCGGCCAACTCCGCAGCGCGCGCGCAACAGGCAGCCAAGAAGAAGTAAGCTGGGCACTCACAAAACGCCGCAGATGGAGGTCGACCTCATCCGCGAACGACTCAAACGCTTGAAGGAGGCGCTGAAATGACCAACGACGACGATATGAAACTGATTCACGGCAGCGACAACGTGTTCCGCGACCTTGGTTTGCCCAACCCCGAGGTTGAACAGCTTAAGGCGATCCTGTCGGCCAAGATCATCGGGATTCTCGATGAGCAAAAGCTGACGGTTCGTCGCGCCCATGAACTCACCGGCTTTGCTGCGGCGGACTTTTCGCGCATCCGGCAGGCCAAGCTTTCGCGCTTCACGGTTGATCGCCTCATGTCGATTAGAGCGGTATCCGAACGGATTGAATCGGTTGGGGGATTCCCGAATCGGTGAATTTCTGAGTCCTCATTCACGCCGCGAGAAGGAGGCGGCGGGGATGGTTCTTTCCGACGACCTTCGCAA
>Ga0074044_10000567_pt1 | contig 35607 bp, 36 predicted proteins | sample BogForMeECP23OM1_FD_94443 | JGI IMG/M metagenome (GOLD analysis project Ga0074044, IMG submission 94443) | Bog forest soil microbial communities from Calvert Island, British Columbia, Canada - Bog Forest MetaG ECP23OM1 | ecosystem: Environmental > Terrestrial > Soil > Wetlands ...
GCCCTCGCCGCACTTGCGGACAAGCCTCGGAAACCCCCGACGCGAAAAACCGCGGCTCGGCCGAAGAAGGCGTAGGGCCGGGACCGAGAGTCTCACAGCACGGGGGAGGTCCCCGCGCCGCTTTGAACCCGGGTCGAGGGATCCACAGTCCCCCAGGATAGGCCAAGCTACCCCATCCCGGCCACGACCGTTGGACGCTGCGGTCGTAAGAAAAGGTTTCCCCGCCACGCGCGAGCTAGCGGGAACCCGAGCGCGGCTCCCCCGGCCGTTCCTTCTCGGCGTCCGCGAGGAACGCGAGACGGTCGCGATGCTCTTCCCGGGCGACGTAGAGGAAGAAAGCCCCGAAGCCCACGGCGAGTCCGCACGCGAGCCAAGCGTCCGCGAACTCGACACCCGCGCCCGCGAAGAAAAGTCCTGCCCCGAGCAGGACTCCAAGTGCGACCGTAAGGACGCCGCCGATCCAGAAGGTCGTTTCGCGCAACATCGCCTAGGTCACGGGCCGTTCCCCTGGGCCGGCGGCGTCACTTGTACGCCCAAACGACGGCCTGCCCGAAGAACCGCCAGGGAACTCCAACGTGCGAGAATCCGGCTCGGCCGAGGGCGGCGACCTCGGCGAAGAGGGTGGACGGGTGGTCGAATCGTTCGTGTTCGTGCCACACGGCCTGCGGGCTGGTCCATCCTCCGGCCCTCTTGCGTCGGCCCACGGCGGTCGTAGAGGCGATCTGCGCCCAACGGTTGTCGAACGTCGGATCCTCGGCGAGGTGGTCGTCCGCGTCCCCAAAGTATCCGCCCGGAGAAAGACACCGGTAGACCCGGCGGAAGAGACGCCACTTCTGCGGGTCCGTGAGGTGGTGAATGGCGAGGGCGGAGATCACGGCATCATACGGGCTTTCTTCAAAATCCCCGATGTCGCCGGCGATCAACTCGACCCGACTTCGGAACGAACGAAGTTTCGTTCGGGCCCGGGCGATCATGCGAGGCGATAGGTCCACCCCGGTAAGGCGGGCGTGCGGAAACTCCTCCAGCACGAGCGAGCTCAAGGTACCCGTCCCGACCCCGAGCTCGAGGACCCGAAACTCGCGGGTGGGTACGTACGGGATCCCGCCGAGGAGCGTCCGGTGAAGGTCGATGTATCCCGGCATCGAGGCGCTCGCGGTCCGGTCGTAGTTCGGAGCCTCGCGGTCGAACTCGCGTCGGGGAGACGGAGCGGGCGATGGGCGAGTCATGCTCCGGGCATCCCTTCCGAGGCTTAGGCGTTCGGGAGCGCCCTACGAAAGCGTAAAACCGAGACCGGCTCACCCACGGGGAGAGGCGAGCGCATGTCGAGCTCGGGCGACCGGAACCTCGGATTCCTATTCGGCGCGTTGGGCGCCGTCATCCTCATCGTCGCCGGGGTCATCAATTTCTTCGGCGGGTTCGTCTTCCTGGCCTTGGGATTGGGAGGCCCCGCGCTCGGGGCATTGACCCGGTCGGTGATCTACGTCGTCTTCGGGATCATCATCGGCCTGTTCACGCTCATCGGACGATCGGGCGGGAACGACCGAACCTTCACGGCGGGGGTGGTCCTGATCGTCCTTGCTGTCGTGGGATGGTTCGGCTTGGGCCTGGCGAACGGGCTACTCGCCCTCCTCGCGGCGCTCTTCGCTCTGATCGCGGGGATCCTGTACCTCCTCTCGGCGCGCTGATCGGACCTTCGAGGGCCGGTTCCCCGGCACCGGGTTAAATCCCTCTAAAGAGGTGGGTGCTCGATGGCCCTCACCCCGTTTTCCACCGTCGACCGCTCCGCGCTCCGCTGGCTTCGAGATCGGGACCACCCGGACGCGTTCTCTCTGCTCTCGGGCGATGCGACCGCCGCAACCCTCGAATGGCAGGCTCGGGGAACATCGCTCGCGACGGCGCACAGCGCCTCGGGGGAATGGAGCCTGAAGCGCGGAGGGTTCCTCAACCCCCATATCACAGCTCGTTCGGGGGACGTGGTCATCGGCCGGCTCTCCGTCCACCTCAACTACCACCAGATCGACGTTCTGGGGGGGCGCTCTTACCGATTCCACCGGGCGGGGGTGTTGGTGCCGGCCTGGCAGGTGACGTCACGGGACGGGAAGGAGGTCCTCCACGTGGAGCCGGCCCGGGAAGGTCGGCACCTCTCGGCGGGCGCGGTCGTCGTCGGTCCCGATGCCAAAGACCTGCCCGAACTGCTGCTGCTCACCGTACTCTCCTGGTATTTCATCGTCCTCGCCTGGTTCGAGGACGAAGCGGTCGATACGCTCGCGCCGTTCGAGGGCCCCGATGCCCCCGAGTCGCTCTCCTCGTAGCGAGGACCGGACTAGGCCCGCGGGATCGCCTCGGTCTTGAGCTGGGCGAAGCAGGCGGAGCACAGGGTGTGCATCTTCGGCCAACCCTCGGCGGGGACCTCCGTGATCCGGCTGATGGGCTTCTGACAAACATCACAGAGCATCTGGCCGTCGCGGATCATCCGAACCCTACCGTCGCCCGATCGGCGAGTTGAGACGCATCATCCCGGCGAGCTACTAAACGGGTGCCGCCGGCCCTCCCGGAGCCGGAAAGCCGAGCGCGGCCAGAAGGCGCGGGATCATGACCTCGTAGCGCGGGCCACCGTCGCCGTGAACCCCGTCGAATTCCTCGAAGTCGACGTGAGCCCCGGCCCGCCGCGCTTCGTGGGCGAAGATGCGGGCCCCGACATCGAGCGAGTACTCGTCGCGAATTCCACCGTCGACGTAGAGATAGGCGAGACGCCGGGCGGCGTCCCGGTATCGGGTCTCCGAGACCATGCGGACCGGGTCCCAGGCTAGCCATTTCGCCCAGACGTCGGGGCGAAGACTCCCGGTGTCGAGGTCGAACGGGAGGTCGAAGCGCCCGGGCTCCGAGTCGATCGGGGAGTAGCAGGAAGCGTATCCCATCATCTCGAGCGTTTGGATCTCGTGGTTCCCTGGCCCAAAACCGCTCACCGGTGCGTGGAGAACCTTTTCGAGCAGTTTCTCGGGCCCTCCGGCCTTGCGGATCTCTCGGAATGCGATGGGAAACTCCGGAGCGTAGCAATATTCGAAGTAGGCATCTCCCGCGTTCGACCCCGCCGCGCGGAGAATGTCGGGGTGGCGCAGGGCGAGAACGAGCGCGCCGTACCCTCCGCTTGAGGTGCCCATCACGGCGATGGGCCCCGTGTGGTAGCGTTCTCGCACGAAGGGTAGGACCTCCTCGATGACATAGTCCTCGTAGCGCCCCGTGGCCGAGGAGTTGAGGTACTGACTTCCCCCGAGCATGGTGAGGCAATCCGGCGCCACCATCACGGCCTCGGGGGCGAGCTTGAGTCGGATCAATCGGTCGAGTCGCCCCGTGATCGTGTCGGAGAGATACCTCGGGCGCTGAAAATGGAGCCAACCGGCCCCGGTGTAGCCGGTCAGGAGCAGGATCAGGGGGAGTCCGTCGGACCGGCCCGACGGCGGAAGATACACCGGAAGGTCGCGCTCTTCGGGGTCTCCCCACGGGTTCCCCTTGAGCACCCGGCTCGAGAACCGGTGGTTCTCGACCGTGCCGTGGATCGGGCCGGGGAATACTCGGTCGCTCTTCGCTTCCGTCGGAACTCGCCAGGACATCGACGATCCCCGGAGGCGGAACACGCGGGGGGTTCAATAGACTGGGGGTCGTCGGGGACGCCAGAGATGCGCGAAGGTCGACCGGTTCGAAACCGCGACGCTCCGGATGCCGGGCTCTCCGCGTTCGACCGGATTCGCGCCGACCGCAGACACGGCGCCCATGCGCTCGCCATCGAGGCCCTGGCGGGCCTCTCCCGGCTGACGAGCGAATGGTCGCACGAGACGGAGGCCGTACTCCAACATCGCTTCCGGCAGGTCGCTCGCACATTGGAGCAGGCACAACCTGCCATGGGGCCGTTTCTGCGCTGGGCGACGGAGTGGCGCGCGATGGCCCGATCCCTCCCTCCGGCGGGTTTGGCGACGACCGCGCGGCGGTGGTTGCGCCGGGAGCGATGTCACCTGCAAGGCGAACTTGCCGGAGTCCTCCGGACGAGCCGTCGAAGATTCCCGAAGGTCTCTCTCGTGGTCACGCTCAGCCGGAGCCAGTCCGTCCTGACGGCCCTCCGTAGCCCTCCCCGGTCGGGGCGTCCGGAGCGAATTCTTGTTCTCGAAAGTCTCCCCGGGGGAGAGGGTCGCCTCTTTGCCCGGGAACTTCGGCACGAGGGCCTTCCCGCTCGAGTGATTCCCGACGCCCAACGCGACCGCGTCGCCAAGACAGCTGATCTCGTAATCCTCGGGGCGGACGCCGTCTGCTCGGATGGGTCGGTGGTGCACAAGGTGGGCACGCGTCGGCTGGCGGTGGCCGCCGCGAAGGCAGGGGTCCCCGTCGTCGTCGTGGCGGGTCGCTCGAAATTCACGGGCCGACCGCCCACCCGCCGACCGCTCCCTGCGCTATTCGATCGGACCCCGGTGCGGTATCTGTCCGAGTTTTGGACTGACGGGGGTGTGCGTCGGGGCGGGTCGCGACATCGAGTCCGCTCCCAGCGTCCCCCTCTTTAGGGCGGCGAGCCTCGGTCGCGCGGCCCGAACCCGGGAGACCCCTCGGCCGAAGCACGAGCGTCGATGGAGAGGCTGGAGGCCGGTGCATTCCACCACGAGGAGCTACTTCGAGAGGGGACGTGGATCGTGGCGTTCGTCGCAGACTGGTGTCCGTTCTGCCATCGATTCCTTCCCCAGTTCTCCGCCCTCGAGTCCGAGAAGGGCTTTCGAATCGCCGCGGGCGACATCACTCCCGACGATAGCCCCCTGTGGGACGACTTCCGAATCGACGTGGTGCCGACAATCGTCGTGTTCCGGAACGGGGCTCCGGTTTTTCGCGAGGACGGCGTCCTCGGAGTGGGGTTGCCCTCCGGAAGCCTCGAGAAGGCTCGCGCAGCCGCTTTGGGACGGACGGCGTAGCGCCGAAGCCTCTCGTTCCGATGCCCGTACGACGCTCTTCGGCCGACGACCTTTCGGGTTAGGTTCTTACGGGGGCCCGGACTCCCTTTTCCCATGACCGCAGGCTTCGCCCACCGGCCCGAGGCGAAGCCCGTCGCGCTCATCACGGGCGGGGGGACCGGTCTCGGCCGGGCCATCGGTGTCGCGCTCGCCGATGACGGCTACAACTTGGTGATCGCGAGCCGCTCGGCCGAGCATCTCGCCTCGGGCGCGGGCGAGCTCCGGGGTCACGGAGCCCGCGTGATCGAGGTCCCTACCGACGTACGACTTCCGGAGCAGATCGACCGCTTGATGAGCCGCGTTCGCGACGAGTACGGTCGCCTCGACATTCTGGTGAACAACGCCGCCGGAAACTTCGTCTCTCCCGCCGAGAAGATCACTCCGAACGGATGGAGGGCGGTCGTGGGCATCGTGCTCGACGGGACGTTCTTCTGCTCGAAAGCCGCGTTCCCCCTGCTCCAGCGCTCCCCGACCCCCGCGATCGTGAACATCGTGGCGTCCTACGCGTGGATGGCCGGCCCCGGCACCGCGCACTCGGCCTCGGCGAAGGCAGGCGTGCTCGCCCTCACTCGGACTCTGGCCGTAGAGTGGGCGCGCTACGGAATCCGCGTGAACGCGGTCGCGCCCGGACCGGTGCACACCGAGGGAACGGACGAGCGGCTCTGGATCTCGGAAGCGGTCGAGAAGTCGGTGACGGACGCGGTCCCGCTCGGACGGTTCGGGACGCCCCAGGAGGTCGCCGAGGCCGTCCGATTCCTGGCGAGCCCCCGGGCGAGCTACATTACCGGACAGGTCCTGGCCGTGGATGGAGGACAGTGGCTGGGGAAAGGCGTCCTGGAGCTCCTCGAGCCGTTCTTTGCGTCGGGAGAGCGACCGCCGCGTTGACCGCTGCGGGGTCGTAGGAACGGAAGAGGCATTCCGGTCGGATTCGACGGGAATCGGTCAGTCCGGGTTGACAAAATCCTCACCCGTTGTCTCGATGTGGCGGGCATCATGAGCGCCGCGTATTTTCCGACCCCGGTAGCTTACCCGACTCCTCGAACCCGTCCGCCCTCGGCCGGGACGGCCGAGACCCTCGTCCTGGTCGCGCTCGTTTTGCAGGTCATCGCGGCGGTGGTCATCATTGGCCTCTTCTTGCTGTTGTTCGGGTTCGCGGCTTTTCACACCGATCGGGCCACCTGGATTTTCGCCCTCGTCGCATCGATCGTCGGGGGCCTTTCGCTCCTGTTCCTCTACTGTGCGTACGAGTACTCGTACCTCCGGATCCAGCGCGGGCAGTACCAAGAGGCTCAAGCCCCCACGCTGGTGATCGGGATCCTCTCGTTGTTCCTGGGTCTGCTTCCCGGAATCCTGTACTTGGTCGGCTACCTGAAGCTTGGGGACGCGATGCGCGAAGGCCAAGCGCCGCCGGGCGGGTACGGCTATCCGTACAGCTTCCCGCCCGCGACGGGGCCGACGATCCCCCAGCTCGCTTGCAAGGGGTGTGGCCGGGTCTACTTCGTGGGACAGTTCCCGTTCTGTCCGAACTGTGGTCAAAAGTTGGGCACGTAGCCTCGACCCCAGATCTCCACGCGGGGTGTTCCCCGAACTGTGCGGGTAAAACTCGGGGCACGTCAGGTGCTGGGCACGTTCCGCTCCACCAGGAAGCTGTGGACGAGGGCGATGAACTGGTCGGGGTCGCTCAGGTGAGGAACGTGGCCGACGCCGGGGAGCGTCCGGAACGTAGCGTTGCGTAGGTTCTCGGCCAATCGGCTGGCGATGCGGCCGAGGAAGGGCGGGCTTCGTTCTCCCGTCGTGACGAGCACCGGGATCAGCAGTTCGGCGACCGCGGGAAGGTCCATATGAGTGGCCTCGGGGTCGCGCAGTTCTTCCGCCCAGCGGTCCACATGGCGAATGAGTCCCCGTTGCACCTCGGGACGGAGCCGTTCCCACGCTCCTCCTTCCATAGAGAACGCGTTCACGATCTCGCGGGCGGCCACGTCGGGATGACCGGCGCTGACGAGCGCCTGGATCTCCTTTGTACCCGCCCAAAGTCGCGCGGCTTCGGGTGCGGTCGCGGGGTCCTCCTCGAGAAGGCCGACGAACGGGGGCTCGTGCAGAGCGAGGCTCCGAACCATCTCGGGCCGGTCCACGGCGAGCCGAAGCGCGATTGCCCCGCCGTAGGAATGCGCGACCACGTGAACGGGATAGAGGTCGAGCGACTCGAGCAGTTGGGCGAGGTCCCCGGCGTCATCGCGGACCGGATGAGTGCGGACAGGGCCCGTACTCTCTCCGTGGCCCCGCCGGTCGTAAACGAGGACCGCGAGCGACTGGGCCAGCCGTGTCCGGACCGCATCCCAACTCGTTCGGTCGACGAGCGAGCCGTGGACGAGCACGGTGGGGTCTCCTTCTCCCGCCAGCTCGTAGCGGATCTGGGCGTTCGCTAGGGTCGCCGAGGGCATCGTTCTCCGTAACCGTCCTGCGCTGCTCCGGCGGGAGCGCGCGCGAGTCCGTTCGACCCGCGGTGGAGGTCATAGCTTCCACCGTCGTCGAGGGACCGAAGCCCCGCCAACGGTTTTGTAGGGGGCCACCCGTCCCGCCTCTCGGGAGCACCATGCCGTTCTACGTGTTCTTGGTGAACTGGAGCGCCGAGGGAATTCGAAACGTGAAAGAGGCGCCGGGCCGCAGCGAATCGTTCCGCAAGTCGGTGGAACAATCGGGCGGGAAGGTTCTCTCGTTCCTCCACACCATGGGGGCCTACGATGTGGTCTGCGCCGTTGAGCTACCGTCCGACAACGCGGCGAACCAGCTGGCGCTGCGAGCGGGCATGGCGGGTTTTGTCCGTACGACGACCCTGAAAGGATGGTCCTCGAGCGAATTCGCCGAGCTCATCCGGACCCTCTGACCACCGAAGGCCGGATCGACTCGCGAGCGGGGTAGGCGCGGGCATGAGTCACCTCTTCCAGCGTCCGCTCTGCGACATGGGCGCCGCGTACGATTTCGCCTACCGACCTACCCTCGGCGAACCCGCAGCGGAGGATGGTGGCGGATGCGACGATCGACCGGGCCACATCGAGCTCTACGCCGCTGGAGCGGACCGTTCGCGGGCGGATGCGTCGTGGCGGTCGTTCTCGGTATGCCCCGAACACGAGACCCAGCTGCGCCGGTACGACCAGCGACTCCAAGAACGGGGGACCCCTCCACGGCTTCGCTCCGCCCCGGCCGGCGCCACTCCCTCGAGCCGCGGACGATAAGCCTCCAGGTACGCTCGCCCATCCATGCCGTTTCCGAGCAGCGCCTCGATCGCCTCGCGGGTGAAACTCAACCAAGGACCCGAGATCCCGTGGCTCGGCCTCGGGGTCTTCCAGTCGGAGCCGGGCCCGGTCACCCGGGACGCGGTCCGGTATGCCTTGGAGACCGGCTATCGGGCCGTCGACACCGCCGCGATGTACCGTAACGAGGCCGACGTGGGCGAGGCGGTCCGGCAGAGCGGGCTCGCCCGGGACGAGGTGTTCGTCACGACCAAGCTCTGGTACACGGAGCACGGTTTCGAGCCCGCGCTGAAGGCGGGCCGGGCGAGTGCCGAACGCCTCGGACTAGGGCCCATCGACCTCTACCTCATCCACTGGCCGCGGGCCAACTCGCCCCAGGACCGGATCGATTCATGGAAAGCGCTGGTCCAGCTCCAGAAGGAAGGGGTCTGTCGCGCGGTCGGCGTCAGCAACTACACCGTTCGCCACCTCGAGGAACTCCGGACGCACTCCTCGGTCGTGCCGGCGGTCAACCAGGTCGAGTTCCATCCCTTCGTGTTCAACCCCGAGCTCTTGACCTACTGCGAACGCCTCGGCATCCGCCTCGAGGCGTGGTCCCCGTTGACGCGCGGACGCCGGCTCGACGACCCTACGATCCAATCGATTGCGGCGACCCATCATCGAACCCCCGCCCAGGTGCTCATCCGCTGGGGTCTCGAGCACGGGGTCGTGGAGATCCCGAAGTCGGTCCACCGCGAACGGATCCGGGAGAACGCGCAGGTCTTCGATTTCTCCCTGTCCGCGAGCGAGGTCGCGACCCTCGACGGGCTCCGCGGAGGTCCCCGGGTCGGGATGTGGGACCCTTCCGAGATTCCGTGAACGAGAGCCGCGTCGCAAGCTAACACGACCGCCGGCCGGCGAGCGAAACGCTCTTCGACGGGACGGTTTAATATATTCCGCGTCGGTGGGAAAACCGGTATCCCATGGTCAGTGTCGAGGTCGCCCTAGAAAAGTGCACCGGGTGCGCGCATTGCCGGGACGTTTGCCCGGTGACGGTCTTCGAGATGAAGCCCCGGGAGAACTGGCCCGACGTCGTGGACGACCCGGCGGTCGCCGCGAAATTCCAGTTCCGGGGAGAGCGCTCGGCCGTGATCCACGGGCCGGACTGCATCATGTGCGAGGCGTGTCTCTTCGAGTGCGAAGGGGAATGCATCACGATCGTCGACGACGAGGGCACCACCCATCGCTCGACGTACAAGTAGCGACCCTCCGCGCTCGGTTCGGGGAACCCGGCCGATCTAGATCGGGTGCTGGACCGGTCGATAGAACGTCGAGTGGACCTCGGCGGGCCCGCCCTGGGTCGGGAAGCGCACCCGCACGGCGGGGGACCGACCGAACATCGTGAACTCGAGAGAATACCACACGGCGACCCACGTGCCGGCGGCCTCCTGGAACGCCTCGCCGAAGTGGTAGGTCGTTTCGATGACCCGGCTCGCCCGACGGGCGAGCGGGTACGACCATTCGAGGGCCTCGGTCGCGGAGCTCGGCGTCCCGATGTAGGAGGCGGGCTCCATCGGCCCTTCGACACTAAAGGGGCCTTCGGTGATGCCCCGACCCAGCACGTAGCGGGCCCACGTCGTCCGCATCCGGCCGTCCTTCAGGTCCTCCGAGAGGAGGAGCCATCGGAACGGGTTCCCGGTCGGGACCGGCTGCGCCCGCACCCCGAGGAGCATCCGGTGCTTGCCGATCGCGGCGCGTCCGGCAAGTCGGACCGCGAAGTACGCCACGAAGAAGGCCGTGAGCACCCAGAGGGTCGCGACGTAGACCCCGAGCGCGACGTGATTCCGCTCGATGCCGAGGAGGACGTAGAACCCGACCGCGGAGACGACGAGCGTCACGAAGTTGATCGCCCGGTCCGCGTCGAGCTGGAGCCGCTTATCGGAGAACGGCATCAACGGCGGGACCGAGAACTGAGTGAACCCGTCCTGGAGGATGTGGGCGACCCCTCCGACCTCCATGACGACGAAATAGACGAGGGGGGAGCCGGCCAGGATCATCGGTGCCACGATGGCCCCGACGCTCGCCACGACGGTCACCCCGAGGAGCGAATGGGTGATGCCGTGATGGCGGAGGATGGGAAAGCGTCGGGCGAGGGGAAAGAGGAGCGCGTCCGCGTCCGGGATACCGCCGGCGAGCGCGCCGGCCGCGAGAAACTGCGGCTGGAGCCCGACGAGGCCGTAGGTCAGGAGGTAGGCGACGAGTACGTGCGTGAGGAGGTCCACGGTGGCCCCGGGACGGGCTTCCCTAGAGGAGCCCCTCCTCCATCACTTCGACCGATTCCACGTGCGGGACCTTCGCGAACGCGCGCTCGGTCGAATCGAGCACTCCGCCCGCATCGTCCATCACCACCGAGACGAGGAGCGACTTGAGCCCGAACGCGATGTCCTTGACCTGCATGCCCCGGATCGTGACCCCCGTGGGGAGGGCTGTGCGGACCGCTTTTGCGACCTCGTTGAAGTCGGTCTCGACGCCCTGCGGCATCAGCCGGAACAGCACGGCGACCTGGCCCACGGAGCCCCCTACGGTCCCTCGAAGCCGCACTTCGTGCACCGGTAGAGCACGCTCTGGTCCCGGCAGCGCGCGCATCGCCCGATGGTCGTCTCGCCGCAGCTCGGGCAGGGGAATTGGGTCGCGCCCTTCGCGGGCACGGTGCGCCCGCACGAAGAGCATCGCAATTCGATCCGCGCCGACATCATCTTATCGAGGTCCTTCGCCGGTCAACGGCGCGTTGCGCCCCGCCGGCGCGCGGCCACCCGGGATGCGAATATAAAGATGGCCCCGAAGAACGCTACGATTCCGGCGACATACCACAGCGTGTAGTCCGGAGCGGGCCCGTTGACGTATACGTTCACAGTATACTGCGTCTGCCCGTTCGCGAACGTCACGAGACCGTGTTCTTGGGCGAGTGAGATCCCGAAGGTATGCTCGCCGCTCGAGAGTCCTGAGGTCGGGTACTCGTAGAGGAGTTGGAAGGTCCCGCCCGAGGTCAGGCTCGTGACGTTCACTCGCCCCACCACGGAGCCGTCCAGGGTCACGAACACGACGAACGCGCTGACCGTCGTCGCTGAGGAGTTCACGATGGTCGCCGAGATCACGTACGGCTGAACGACGTGCACCGTGGTGGAGACGTTCGTCGATTTGTTCTCACTCGCGTTCGAGTTCAGGGAGGAGATCATCACGTCGATCGTGACCGTCTCGGTGGCGTTCCCGACGGCGAGGTCCACTAGGACCGATTTATTGGAGCTGATGTTCCCCGACGCCGGAGTGAAGGAGACTCCGGTGAGGTTGGACGCCGAGAGCGCGGAATAGTACTTGATGGTCCCGACGACGGTCGCATTGAACGCGACGGCCGGGCCGCCCCACCCGTACACTTGGTACAGGGTGGTGGAGCCCGTGGAGACGATGTTGGGTCCGCTGATCGAACCGGTCACGGCCTCGGTCGTGGCCGCCCGCGCGGGCGGAGCGACGACGGAGATCGCGAACAGGAACGTCGGGGCCGCGAGGAGCAGCACGAGCCCGAGGACGGCCCACGGTCGGCGATTCATCGCCGGGTCCACCTCCGGGTGCGCCACCAGCGGTAGGTGACGACCCCCACGACGAGCGCGATCGCCGGAACGAACACCAAGAGCGGCACGAGCCAGTCCGGCGGCGGGTTTGGTTGGGGGCCCACCGACGGGCCCGTGACGGTGAGCGGGGGCGCGCCGTGGCCCGCGCCCGCGCTGACGGGAACGATCGGCACGTTCAACGTCAACGACGTGGAGACGCTCCCCGACGCGTTGAGGACGGAGACCGAGACCGTCACCGTCCCCGGGGCGGCGAAGATGGAGGACGTCGCGGTCAGGTTCACGTACAGCGTGGTGTTGGCACCGGTCGCTAGGAACGTCTGGAACGACTCCGTCGCGGCCCCGCCGGCGGCCAACTGGAATCCGCTCGTCCAGCCGAGCCCCGAGAGCCGAGCGGAGTCCGAGACGGTGGCGAGGACGGTCTCCCCGAGGTTGCCCGTGTTCAGGACGTAGAACGGGATGAGCGCGACCGACGCCGTCACTTGAGTCGGGAGGGTCGAGGAATCTGCGGCGAGTCCGAAGTAACCGACCACGTTGATGGTCGGCGCCGGGCTCACCGACCCGAGGATCGTGCCGGTGGCGTTCGCGAACTCGATCGTCACTCCCGGGTGGGCGACGGCGGTCCCCGCGGGCACCAGCACGCGGACCTCGCCCGAGACGACCGTGCCGCTGGGGCCCGGAAGGAGCGTGACGTTACCGAAGTTGAAGTCGAACGTCCAGTAGGAAGGAGTCCCCACCGGGTGGACGGTCACGGGTACGTTGCCGGAATTGCGGAGGGAGAACGAGAACGTCGCGGTCCCTCCGGCTTGGACGGTCGTCGAGGTCGGCCCGATCAGGCTCCCCGCGACCGCCGTCGTCGTGACGTAGGCGAGCGAGAGGACCGTGCCTACGTTGCCGTTGAGAATCGTGACGGTCGACTGGGCCGACGCATTCGTGGGAACCCCGCCGTAGGTACCGGTCGCCGTCGCCCGAACGAGGTAGGTCCCGGCGGGGAGGGCGAGCACGAGGGGAGAGCTCGGGGTCTGACCGGAGTATACGGTCCGGGTCCCGAGAGCATCCGTGATCGACAGCGTGACCGGGCCGATCCCGCCGCCGGTTCCGCCCGGGGGAACGATCGAGATCGTGTCGACCCACGTCGGCGAGAGCGAGACGGAAAGAGACGTGGAGCTCGACTGAAGCGCGAGGACGCTCGTCAAGTTGGCGAGGGGCTCGACGGAACCTCCGCCCGTCGCGTAGAGGGAGTACGCGCCCGGGAGCAAGGAGGCCGAGAACGACCCCGTGGCCGTGGTCACGACGGTCACGTTGGTCGACGGGTACGGACCCACCAATCGCAATGTGCCGGGCACCGTGCCCGGAACCCCGGAGGCGACGAGGGTCCCGTTCAGGAAGACGAAACGGGGAGTCCCCACGAGAGGCACGCTGCACGAGGTATTCACGGACCCGAGCGCACAGGAGGCCCCCGCGGCGGCGCTCCAGGATTGCACAAAGCTGCCGTTCGGTCCCGGGGTAACCGTGGAGCCGTTGACGTAGATCGAATACGTCGTGCTCGGGTTCAGCGGCAACGAGAAGATCCCGTTCACGGAATTCGCGACGGCGACGGCCCCCCCGGGGGCGACCACGAACACAGTCGCATTGAGGGGTACGGTCCTACCGGACGCGTTGACGAGCGTGCCCAAGAGACTAGGCCCGGCACCGGAGAGCACGATCGCCGGGGAGACGGTCCCCGTGGCGGAGATGGATACCCGGGAGAGACTCGCGTACGTCGTACCCCCCACCGTGGCCGTCGCGTAGGCGGAATACGTTCCCGGGGCCGCGAAGAAGCCGTTCTCGAACGCATTGCCGTTCACGGTAACGTTGAGCCCCGGAGAGGAGAGGGAGACCGTGACGTTCCCCAACGGCACGCCCGTCGGCACGGTAAGGGTCCCCGTGGAGTTCACCTGAGGGATGAGGAGGAGCGTCACGTCGTAACTTGTCGCTCCGAGCGGAATCGAGGTGGCGAACGGGCCGGGAGGAAGGTAGACGACCGTCCCCGAGCCGGTCACCGCACGGGCCCCGATCACGTAGTTACCGGGGGCCAACGTGAACGAGAAGTCGGGTCCACCGGAAAGCGTGCGGTTGACGGCGGTGGGGCTCTCCGCCGTGAGGTTTACCTGAACGGAGCTGCCCGCCGGCAGCCCCAGAACGGTGAGCGTCACGGGGACCGGGTCGAGGGAGGTCACGAGCTGGGAGAGCGCGGAGAGAGCGCTCGGAGAGAGGTCGCAGGTCGTCGTCGAGGCGAATCCGAGGGCGCTCGCCCGAACGCAGTACGAACCGGCGGTGAGGGGAAGGGTGGTCGGCACGTAGAGGGCGACCGACCCGTTGCCGTCCGCGGTCCCGGGTATCGAAGGCCCGCCGACTCCCTCGCTGACGAACACGGCCGCCCCGCCGGCCGGGAAGAGCGTTCCATTCGGAAGCGGAGCCCCGACCGTGAAGGCGACCCGCATTGCCGCGACCGGGTCGATGGGCAGGGTGGTCGGGCTCGAGATCGTGACCCCGGTGAGCGCGGCCCAAACCGAGCTCGCATCGTTCTTGGGTCCTTCGAGGGCCAGCAGGCCATAGCTGCCGGAGGGCAGAGAGAAGGAGTACGACCCTCCGGTCGCCCACGTCACGAACTCGTCCCCGCTCGACGTGTAAGCGATCACCGCGGTTTGGGTCTGATTGGTCTGCGGCCCCACGGCCGCGACGGTGCCCGAAAGCCGGACGGCCGGAGAGAGGGCGAGCAGGGAGGTCGACGAGAGCCCGGCCGTTATGGAGGCCCCGCCGAGGCCGACGTACAGAACCCCATTGATGACCCCAGAAGCGTACACCGAGTAATTTCCGGGCGGGAGGGTGGCGGTGACGACCCCGGAGCCGGAGCTCACCAACACGGTAGCGTTCCGGGAGGCACTCCCGAGCGTAGCGAGGGGAGAGACCGAGCGGTTCGAGTAGGTCGCGATCGGCGTCAACCGGACGGGGATGTTCGCGGCGGGCGCGCCCGCCGCGGTCAACACGAAGGAGGAGCTGCCCGTCGGGCGGACCGTAAGGTTCTCGCTTACGTTGAGACTCGCTGCGGTGAGGGTGATCGGTACTCCGGCCGAGCGCAGGTCCGACCCGGCCACCGACGCGAAAAGGGTGTAGTTGCCGGCTCCGACGCTGCCGAGGCGATAGTCACCCGTCGCACCCGAAGTGGTCGATGCGAGCGTCCCGCTCGGGCCTCCGAGGGACACGGTCGCCCCGGGGAGTGAGTGTCCGCTCGAGGTTCTCACGGTTCCCAGCACGGTGGCGGCCGAGAGGCCGGCGGTGGCGTTCGAACTCTTGCCGGGATTGACTGTGATGCTGCTCTCGGTGTAGTTCTGCCCCCCGTAGAGGATGTGGTAACTGTAGACGCCCGGCGCCACGTCGGTCAAGTTGAACGAGCCGCTCGCGTCGGTCGTCGCATCGTGCGAGGACAGGTTCGCCCCTCCGAACACGACCTGAGCGCCCGGCACGAGCGTGTCCGCGGGAGGCGAGTACGAGGAGTTGCTCCCGTACTGCCAGAAGACGAAGCCCTGGATGGAGCCACTTCCCACGGTGATCGTCTGAACCAGGTTCGGGGCGTTGTAGCTGAGCCCGACCGCGTTCGGGACGACGATCTTCGCCGAGTTCAGCAGCGTGCCGCCGGCCTGTGTGAGTCCGTCGAAAGTACCCGTCGTGACGTTCACGGTGTCGTTGCCGGGAGGCAGCACGAGAGAGAACGAGCCGTCCGGTGCGGTCATCACCGTTTGATGCGGGATCCCCCAGCCGTCGTAGACGGTCACTCGGGCGCCGCCGACGGGGGAGCCGTCCGCGAGCTGGACATTGCCGAGGAGAGTCTGGCCGGGATAGTACTGGAGCATCGATTCGCCGCCGCTGAAGTACGTGAAGGCGGTCGTGTCGGCCGAGCCGTTGATGCGAGCCGCTCCCGCGACCGCCGCCGGTTCGTTCGTCGCCACGCAGTTTCCCCCGTCATTGGGCAGCGAGCAAAGATACGCGGTCTTGTAGACGACCTGGAAATGCTGGAGCATCCAGCCCGGCTCGATCGTCGCGTTCGCGAGCGAGGTCGAGAGACCCGGGATGCCGGGACTCGAACCGATGTCCGTCCCGTTGTACCCGATGTACGTACGGTAGATCATCGAGTTGTAGAACGGCGCGAAATAGTTGATGACCGGCGAGCCGACCGCGGTGACTCCCGAGGGCAGATGGTTGGGCGAGTAGTAATTGCCGTCCGACCCGAGGACGCTCAGATTGAAGAACGTCGAGGGCGCGCCGTTCGAGTCGATGACCCGTCCGGTGAGCTCGGCCGGAGCGTAGAAGATGCCGGTGTCGGTGCCGCCGAACGGGAAGAGCCGGGTGTCGGTCATCGCGTAGCGGATCGACCAGCCGGTGTACGACTGGATGTCGTTGTAGACTTTCGCGACCCCGTTGAGGGGCAGGGACGTCGCGAGGAAATAGGCCATGGCGAGATACATCGCGTTCTCGGCGGTGATCGTGCTCGCGTCGACCGGGAGATACCGCTCGGGGTGAGCGACCACGAGGGTGTGGTCCGAACTGGTGTTGACGAGGAGGTTGTGGAGCTCGTTCATGTTGAGCCCGTCGGCGGCGAGCATCTGATTGAGAGCGGGAGGGAGGTCGGACAACCCCGACGCGCGCTGCTCGGCCGCGAGGAGCGTGGTGGCGAGCACGCCGATCGCCTGGGATTCGTTCTGGGATAGAAGGAACTGCCCGGCGGGGTCGATCCCGTTCTGGAAGTTGTCGGCGACGCTGGGGTGGGCCCCCTGGGCGATCGCCTGGAATCCGTAATCCCACCAGCTGACGAAAGCCGGACGCTGCGGTGCGGGGACGTTCGTGTCCTGTTGGGCGAGCCAATTGTATCCGGCGCTATCGTACTGGTTCGGCGTGTCGAGCGACGTGCCCGCGGCCCCGAAGTAATAGCTCGACGGGTTGGAGCTGTTGAGCTGAAGCCACGGGGGGAGCGTGGCCCCGACCTGAGCCGCGTACCCCGACTTCGTGTTTCCCGGAATGCCCGCGTCGATCGCGACCCAGACGTTGGGGAGGACGACGAGGAGAACGAGCGCCATCACGAGGACGTGGCGAGGTTTGAACGCCTTGCGGAAGGCCGAGAATTGGCTCCGGCGGTCGGAGAGCGAGGCGGTGGTTCTTCGGAGCTCCCCGTAGCCGGCGATGTCGAGCGCCCGACGGATCGCCTCGGCCGGAAGGAGCGCGAAGATCGGCGAACCGACGAGGAAGAACTTCGCGGCCGAGATCGGAAGGTAGAGCGAGAGGAGGGCGAAGACGAGGAACACGACGTGGTGACGCTTGAAACGACCCTGAACGAGGAGGTAGACGAAGATGGCGAGCCCCGCGAACGCGAGGAAGAACGTCACCACGCCGTAGCCGAGCACCAACTGGTCGATCGACGGAGCCTGGGCCTCGGCGACGGTCGAGTAGATCAGGTTCTTGACGAAGTATCCCTGGCCGGTAACGAGGGACGTGAAGTAGGTTGGGCTCGCGACGGCGAGTAGGCCCACGCCCGCGACGAATACCAGCACCAGGAACGGAACGGAGAACACCCAAGGGATGTCCCGCATGAGCAGGAACGGAAGGAGGAGGAGTAGAGCGCCAAAGAAGATCAGCAGCGGAAGGTCGAACCAGACGGTGAACTGCTGCTGGGCGAGGTAATAGGGCATCGCCATGGGGAATCCGACGAGCCCGACGATCCAGGTCGCGACATAGAGGCCGAACGAATCCACACGGCGGATCCGTTCCACGACCATCGCTACGACGAGGGAGATCGCGATCACCACCACACCGTAGGTGTATCCTTGCCAGGCCAGGGCAAGCGCGCCGAGGGAGACTCCGGTGAATACCGCCCATTTCACCGCGCTGCGTTCCGTCCGAACGAACGCGCGGACCGCGGGGATGTACTGGCGGGGATGGCGGTAATCCTCGACCCAGCGTCGACTTCCGACCGCTTTGACGGTACGGATGTAGGAATAGACGACGACGAGAATGATGAAGGTGTAGAAGGAGAGGTAGTTCGCGTAGCCGAATATCGAGGAGTCGATGTTGCCGCTCAGGAACGGGAAGATGATCGCCGCGATGAGTCCCGTCCGCCGGCCCGAGACCTCCCGGCCGATGAGGTAGACCGGAAAGACGCCGAGCGCGGCCCACAGCGGGGCCTGGAGGTCGAGGAACCAGGCGCCTGCCACGACGGCGTTACCGCCGAAGAACGGGGCGAAGATGATCCCGAGGATCGCGTTCATCCAGTCGAAGAGCGGCTCTCGGGGATTGATCGCTCCGACCGGGAACTGGAGGAGCGGGTCGTGGATCAGATTCGTATGGTTGAGGATGATGTACTGCATCACCCGGGAGTGGTAGTAGGAGTCCGAGCCGCCGGCGTAGGTGAAGAGCGGTCCCCACTGGGAAACGACCGGGTAGGCCCAGACCGTTCGGAGCGCGAAGGAGATCCCGAAGGCGGAGAGAAGAATCGCCACCGTCCAGCCGTGACGGTGCCACCATCCGGAAGATGTCGATTCCATGCGCGACCGGCTCTCCGAGCCGGCGGCGCGCGAGACCTAGGGGGTGTATAAATAGCCTACGCCGGAAAACGCCACAAAAACCGTCAGTGGCGCCGAACGCCCGATTCGCTGGGTCGAGAAGCGTTCCGGGGCTCGGTCATCCCGCCGGAACCGCCCAAAAGTCAGCCGACCGTGCGAAACCGGTAGAACACGCGTCCGTCCCCGATATCGTAGGACTCGGCGCGCACGGGCTGACCGATCCTGAGCTCGGTCCAGGGCTGGCCCTCGATACGCCCAAAGAGTCGAAGCGGTGCCCCGTCGAGGTCGACCAGTCCGACCGCGAAGGGAACCTCGGCCTCCATGCCGAGGGGCGCGCCGGCGAGGACGGCGCTGAAAGCGTAAAGATGGCCGGTTTCAGGGAGGTCGACCCACTCGAGCTCTTCCTGATGGCACTTGGGACACGCGGTCCGCGGTGGCCAGTGGAGCGTGCCGTCCCGGGGGCAGCGAGTCGTGGACAGGCGGCCGGCCCGCAGTCGGTCGTAGAAACGGTGCAGCCGCGTCTGGTCCGCGGTCTCGAGGGGGAAGAAGTCGAGGAGGAAAGGTCGCTTCTCGAACGTCTTGGAGGGTTTCGGGACCGATTCCGGTTCAGGCGATCGCGCCGGGGAACCTTCCGTCGGGGGCGCCATCGTCTCCCTCACGCCCCGCCGGTGCCGGACCTCGGTGCTCACGCCGCTCCCCCCCGTTGGTAGACCATGACCGAGTGCACGTTCGCGCTTCCCGACAGATTGTGGACGAGGGCCCACTCGGGGTCCGGTACCTGTCGGGCCGGAGGCACGGTCGATGAGAATTGTTGGTAGACCTCGACCGCTTGGGCGATCCCCGTCGCGCCGAGAGGATGGCCGCACCCGAGGAGGCCTCCGCGAGGGTTCACGACGAGGTCACCGCCGAGGTCACCGCGCCCGTCCGCCGCGAACCGCCCCCCCTCGCCGGGAGCGCACAGTCCGAGGGCCTCATACTCGACGATCTCGGAGATCGAGAAACAATCGTGGACCTCCGCGAGGTCGAGGTCGCGCACCCCGATGCCGGCCCGGCCCAGCGCTTCGCGCGCCGCTCGCGTGAGTCCGCTCCATTGCGTCAGGGAGCCCGCGTTCGCGAGGTTGTGGAAATCTGAGTATTGGCCGCTCCCCCGGACCCACGCGGGGGTATCGGTGTAGGATTTGGCCCGCTCTTCCGAGGTGAGTACCACCGCGGCCGCCCCATCGGTCATCGAGGAACAGTCCCCGAGGCGCAACGGAGGCGCGATGACGGGGAGACGCAGGAGCTTGTCGCGGGAGAATTTCTTCTCGTGGAAATGAGCGGTCGGGTTCGTGTTCGCGAACCGGTGGTTCTTCTCCGAGACGGCGGCCAGCTGCTCCTCGGTCGTGCCGTATTCGAGCATATGGCGCTGCGCGACCATGGCGAAGAACGGGGGAGCGGTCGCTCCGTGGGGTCCGTCCCACGCGCGGTCCATCACGCACGCCATCGCCGAGTTGGCTTCGGCCATCGACGGGAGGTTCATCTTCTCGATGCCGACCGCGACGGCCACGTCCGAAAGCCCGCTCGCGATCGCGGCGTAGGCCGACCGGATGGCGGACTGGCCCGACGCACACGCGAGTTCAGTACGCTGCAAGATCCGGTAGGGCTGGAGACCCATCTGCTCCGCGGCCAACGGGGCGACGTGCGATTGGAACGCGAACCGCTCGGGCTCCGCGGCTCCGACGAAGAGAGAATCCACGTCCTCCGTCCGAAGCTCGGGCACCGCACGGAAGACCGCGGCTCCGACCTCCTGCGCGAGCTCGGCCCAGGTGGTGGGACGGACGCCGAACTTCGTCGTGATCCCTCCCACGACCGCCACCGCGCGTCCGCTCATCGCGCCTCGCCTCGTATCGCAGCGATCACAGCGTCGCCCGCTTCGCTCGTCGTTCGAGTTCCGCCCTGGTCGTAGGTTCGAGTCCGTCCGTCCGCGAGGGTTTTGGCCAGAATCCGCTCGAGTCGGTCCGCCTGTCCGCGGAGCCGAGCGTCGTTGTGCCGACCCCCGAGCCAACGCAACATCTGCTCGACGGCGAAGAAGGTCGCGAACGGATTCACCTGGTTCTTGCCCGCGTACTTCGGCGCACTTCCGTGCACCGGTTCGAACATCCCGTGCTCGGTGCCGATGTTGCCACCGGACGCGAACCCCATCCCTCCCTGAAGAACGGCGGCGAGGTCGGTGATGATGTCCCCCATCATGTTCGTCGCGACGACGACGTTGTAATGCTCCGGGTTCCGGACGAGCCATTGGGCGAAGGCGTCCACGTACGCGTAGTCGCGCTCGATCTCGGGGTACTCGGCGCCGACCCGGTCGAACGTCTCCCGGAAGAAACGGCATCCTTCCATGACGTTCGATTTGTCGACGCAGGTCAACCGTCGGGCACCGTCCTCCGGGGCGCCGCGAGCCCGGGCCCGGGCGAGTTCAAAGGCGTAGCGAACGACGCGCTCCGAGCCCTTGCGCGTGATGATCCGTGTATCGATCGCTACTTCGGTCTCCTCCCCCCTCCTCAGACGACCCCGCGCGGGGGTGTAGAGGTCCTCGGTGTTTTCCCGCACGATCACCATGTCGACGTTCTTGGGGGCCCATACTTGCCGATACTCGCCGCTGATCCGGTGTTGCACGCCGGGATAGAGCTTGCAAGGTCGGACGTTGGCGTACAGGTCCAGGCCCTCTCGAAGCCCGAGCACGAGCGCCCGGCCTGCTAGGTCCCCGTTGGGAAGGGTCGCCCCCGGCCACCCGACCGCCCCCACGAGAATCGCATCGGCCGATCGGGAGGCCGCGGCGGCGTCGGGCTCCCATTCCCGTCCGGTTCTAAGGAAGTATTGTCCGCCGCCAGGATATTCCGTGCAATGCCACGGGGCGGGTCCGCCCTCCCCGAGGGCGTCCAGCACGCGGCGTCCTTCCCGGATGACCTCGGGCCCGGTACCGTCTCCGGGATAGACCGCGATCTCGTACCCTGCTTCCTTCACGGTGGGCTCCCGGCGACGGCGCGGGCCTTGAGTTCACGCCGGACTTTCTCGACCAAGCCTCCCGCCTCGAGAAGGTCGAGGAGATGGTGCGGAAGGGGCGGGAACGAAACGGAGGCGCCGGTCCGAAGGTTCGTTACACGACCCGCGGTCATTTCGATTCGGGCGGTATCGCCCTTCTCGAAGATCGCCCGCACCCCTCCAGCCTCGATCGTTGGGATACCTAGGTTGATCGCATTCCGGTAGAAGATCCGAGCGAAGGAGTCCGCGACGACGGCCCCCACGCCGATCGCCCGCATTGCCTGAGGAGCGTGTTCGCGGCTCGAACCACAAGCAAAATTTTCGTCCGCGACGATGATGTCGCCGGCTCGGGCTTCCTTGGCGAACTCGGGCAGCGCGATCTCGAAGACGTGCTTCTTGAGTTCCTCCGGGTCGATGATGGTGAGATACTTGCCCGAGATGATCTGGTCGGTGTCGACATCCGGGCCGAGCGTCCAGACACGCCCCTCGATGACGTCCTTCATATGGACCTCTACAGGAGCTCCCGCGGGTCGGCGATCTCGCCCTTGATCGCGGTCGCGACGACGGCGGCGGGCGACATGAGGTAGATCCGGGCCTCCTTCGCACCCATTCGGCCGGGAAAGTTCCGATTCGAGGAAGAGGCGCAGACTTCCTCGGGCGCGAGGATCCCCATGTTGCCCCCGAAGCACGCGGAACAGCTCGAATTGGTGAAGACCGCGCCGGCATCGGTGAAGATCTCGATGATCCCTTCGTGCAGACACTGATCGTAGATCGGGGTCGACGCCGGGGAGACGATGAAACGCACTCCGGGGGCGACCTTGCGTCCCTTCATCAGGGCGGCTCCTTCCCGCAGGTCCTCGATGCGGGCGTTGGTGCAGGAGCCCAGGAACGCCTGGTCGACCTTGACGTGCTCCCGAACGACGTCGGTCAACGGCCGGACGTTGTCGGGCGAGTACGGGCAGGCCACCATCGGCGGCATTCCGTCGACGTCGATATCGATCGTACGTTCGTAATGGGCGTCCGCGTCCGCCGTCATCGGGTGCATCGGATGTTTCGCGATCTTGGCGAGGTACTCGAACGTCTTCTCGTCGGGCCCGACGATCCCGGTCTTCGCCCCCATCTCGGTGGTCATGTTGCAAATCGTGAAGCGCTCGGGCATCGAGAGACCCCGCACGGTCGGACCCGAGAATTCGACGGCCTTGTAGGTCGCCCCGGTCGTCCGCACTTCGCCGAGGATTCGCAAGACTAGGTCCTTCGCCGTGACCCCCTTCCCGAACGAGCCCCGCACCCGCACCTGGATCGTCGGAGGCACCTTGAGCCAAAGTCGTCCCAGGGCGAGCACCGCGGCCATCTCGGTCGGTCCGATCCCCGCCGAGACCGACCCCATGGCGCCGAGCATGTTCGTGTGCGAGTCGGTCCCCACGGCCAAGTCCCCGGGGACGACCCAGCCGTTCTCCGCGAGGATCTGGTGGCAGATCCCGTGTCGGCCGACGTCGTAGAAGTGCGTTAGTCCCGTCTCGGCCGCGAACTTGCGCAAGATGCGGTGGAGCACGGCGGCGCCCTCGGTGGATGCCGGAACCCAGTGGTCGATGGCGATGACGACCCGTTCTGGGTCCCACACCTTCACCGCACCCATCTGGTGGAACGGGGCTACGGTCTGGGCTCCTTGTTCGTGCATCATGGCAAGGTCGACGGAACCTTCGACAATCTCTCCGGGAACCACCCGGTCCAGGCCCGATGCACGCGAGAGCACCTTTTCCGCGAGGGTGGCCCCTTGGCCGTTGGCTTCGCTCATGCGCTCACGGGCCGTATCCCGACGGCGTCCACGATGGCCCAGAACTCTGCGTCGCTAAGACCCGGGCTCTCGAACATGGCCCGGTAGTAATGGAGGAACTTGCGAAGTCCGCTCTTCGACTGAGATTCGGTCTCCGACTTGACACGGGCCAGGAGCTCGAGTAGAAGCGGGTCGGCCGCCGTTATCCCGTGCTCTTTCAGTTTCTCCACGAGCGCGGCCTTTCCGGTGTGTTTCCCGAGGATCATCTTCCGCACTCGACCGACCGCTCCGGGTTGAAGGGGTTCGTAGGTGAGCGTGTGAGCGAGGATTCCGTGAGTGTGGATTCCCGCCTCGTGCGAGAACGCATTGTATCCCACGAGCGCCTTGTTCGCCGCGACCGGAACCCCGGAGAGCTCCTCGACCAGGCGCGAGAGGTCATGGATCTTTTCCGTCTTGATCCCCGTCCGGATGCCATAAAGGGTTTCGAGGCCTAGAACAACCTCCTCGAGCGCGGCGTTCCCCGCCCGCTCCCCGATCCCGTTGACACAGACGTGGGGGGCTCGCGCACCGCACTCGATAGCGGTGAGGGTGTTCGCGGTCGCCAGCCCGAAGTCGTTGTGGCAGTGGACCGAGAGGTCCTTCGGTTTCACCCGGCGCTGGAATTCGGTGAGATACCACCGGAACGTGAGGGGGGTCATGATCCCCACGGTGTCGGCGACGACGAGTCGGTCCGCGCCCGCGTCTTGGACGTCCCGGTACAGCCGCTCGACGAAATCGAAGGGCGCCCGGACGGTATCTTCGGTCACGAACGCGACGTGGAGGCCCGCGTCCTTGGCCTGACGGACCGTCTTGATGGACGCGGCGTGGACTTCCGCCTGGGTCATCTTGAGCTTGAATTTCAAGTGGACGTGGCTCGCGGCGACGAAGATCGCAATGTGCGTGACCCCGCTGTTGATGACGGCATCCACGTCGGACGGAACGGTTCGCGCCGCGGCCAGGATCTTGGCCCGCAGTCCAGCGGCCGCCACGTCGCGGACCGCGCGGGCCTCCTCGGGCGAGACGACCGGGATTCCTGCATTGATCACGCCGACCCCGATGTCCGAGAGCGCGGTAGCGATCCGCAACTTTTCCCCCGGGGAAAAGTGGACCCCCGGCATCTGCTCTCCATCTCGGAGGGTCTCGTCCCAGATCTCGATTCGGGGATGGATTCGACGCTCGTGGTGAGTCTCGGAGTGGTAGTCCTCCACCAGGCGCGTCTTCGCCATTCTTCCTTCTACGGGCCCCGGCGAATTAACGTTTGTTAGCGCACGATTCCGTACTTTGGCACTAGAACTCGGGCCGGCGGGATGAGTACTTAAATAGCCACCTGACCTGAAACGGCGTACAAGTCGGCGACGACCTGTCCCTGGAGAATTCGATGTCCCCCGCGGCCGCCCAAATCACTCCGCTTCCCGAACAATCCGGTCCCGGTGCTCCGCGACCCCCGCTCGAGCTGAGCGACGTCAGCGTCATGATCGGAGGACAGGGGGGCGATGGAACGCTGACCGTCTCCGACCTTTTGGGACGGTACTTCCGGAAGAAAGGGCTCTACGTCTACACTTCGAGGAACGTCCTGTCCCGGATCCGGGGAGGGCACGCCGATGCCTCGGTCCGCGCCAGCCGCGACCCGCTGGCGGCGGTGAAGTCCCATGTCGATGTGCTGGTCGCGTTCGACAACGAGGCCGTCGAAATGGGAAAGACCGAGCTCGCTCCTCACGGATTCATCCTTTACGACTCCACCACCTTCCACATCGCAGAACCGCACTCGGCGGGGTTCCCGTTCGCCACGTTGGTCGGGGGACCGCTCGGTCAACCGATCTTCAAGAACACGGCGGCGTACGGCGCCCTCTCGGTGCTTTTTGGCTTCGACCCCGCCCTGACCCGCGCGGTGATCGAGGAGAGGTTCAAGCGACGCGGCGGCGAGGCGCTCGAGAAGAATCTCAAGGCGCTCGAGATCGGACGCAAGGTGGCGCTCTCGGCCCCCGGTGTCGAAAACCGATTCTCGCTGACCAGCGGGGACGCGCACGACATGATCCTCACGACCGGCAACCAGGCCGTGGCCCTCGGTTTCGTCGTCGGCGGGGGCCGGTTCTTCGCCGGTTATCCCATCACTCCGGCCACCGAGGTCATGGAGTACCTCCAGCAGTACCTTCCCGCGTTCGGCGGTGTGGTCCGGCAGGCCGAGGACGAGCTCGCCGCGATCAACATGGTGATCGGGGCGTCGTACGCTGGGGCTCGGGTGATGACCTCCACGAGCGGCCCGGGGCTCTCGCTCATGACCGAGGGGATCGGACACGCCTCGACCGCCGAGATCCCGGTCGTGATCGCGGACTGTCAGCGCGTCGGTCCGTCGACCGGTCAACCGACCCGCCACGAGCAATCGGACCTCTCTCACCTTGCGAACCTCGGCCACGGCGAGTACCCGCGGTTCATTCTCGCGCCCGCGGACCCGGTCGACTGTTTCGACCTCACGGTCGAGGCGCTGAACCTCGCCGAGCGCTGGCGCCTCCCGGTGATCCTTCTCCTCGACCAGGCGCTCTGTCAGAACACCACCACGAGCGCCCGCTTCGACCTCTCCAAGGTCCGGATCGATCGGGGAAAGCGCCTCTCTCCCGAGGTGACGGCGAAGCTGGCCCACTACAAGGTCTACGAACACAGTTCGGACGGCCGGAGCGCCTACGCGCCCCCCGGAACGCCGGGGGTCTGGTCCGAGGTGACGGGCAACGAGCACGACGAATGGGGGCACGTTTCCGTCAACCCGGCGAACCGGATCAAGATGATGACGAAGCGAATGGAAAAGATGGTCCACGCTCGGTCGGAACTCCCGTCCTGCCGCCTCTTCGGACCTCCGGACGCCAAAGTCGGGATCATCGGATTCGGAAGCACCTCGGGGCCGATCCTCGAGGCGCAGGGCCTCCTTCAACACCGGGGCGTGCCGACCCGTTACCTCCAAGCCCGGACGGTGTACCCCGTGCCCGTCCACGAGATCGACCCGTTCCTGAATTCGGTCGACGTCGTCTACGTCGTCGAACACAACTACACCGGTCAGTTGGCGCGCCTCCTCCGCGAGACGATGCCCTGGCACCATGCGAAGCTCCGGTCCGTCGTGAAGTACGACGGCTTCACGTTCCGCGCGCCCGAGATCGTCTCCGCGATGAAGGAGGGGGCGTAACATGGTCCAGTCCGCGAAACCCGTCCCTCCGATCTGGTGCCCCGGCTGCGGGGATTTCGGCGTGCTCGCCGCGGTAAAGAAGGCGGCCGCCGAGCTCAGGATCCCCACTCACGAGCTCGTGCTCGTCGGCGGGATCGGCTGTTCCGGCTCGATCCACAATTTCCTCGAGATCAACGGGATCCACGCGCTCCACGGCCGCCTGCTCGCCCAGGCCGTCGGCGTGAAGCTCGCCAACCCGTCCCTCACGGTGGTCGCCGCGGGCGGCGACGGGGACGGCTACGCGATCGGAATGGGTCACTTCATGCACGCGTTCAAGAAGAACGCGTCCATCCTCTACATCGTCATGAACAACGAGACGTACGGGCTCACCAAGGGGCAGGCGTCTCCGACGAGCCAGATCGGGTTCGAGGGCAACGTCGAGCCCCCGTTCCATTCCATCCTGACGGCGCTCTCTATACCGGCGCCGAACTTCATCGCCCGGACCTTCTCCGGCGACCCGAAGACCATGATCGCCATCCTCTCGGAGGCGCTTCGATTCAACCGCGAGGGCCGGGGATTCGCCTTCGTGGAGGACCTTTCCCCGTGCGTCACCTACAACGACACGTACAAGCTCTGGCGCGAGAAGGTCCTCGACGTCTCGACCCTCGAGGGCTACGACCCGACCGACCGCAAGGCGATGTTCCGGCTCTGCCTCGAGACGACCGAGTCCGGTCGCATCCCGATCGGCGTCATGCACCGACCGAAGGTCTCCGGACGAAATGGTCTCGAGGTCAAGCTGGTCGGCGAGGGACCGGGGCCCGTGCGTACCGATATCGAGCTCGCACCGAACCTACCGGCCTACCAGAAGCTCCTCTCGGGGCTCGCGTAGGCGGAAGCGTTCGGTCGCCCTCGGCGCGAGCGCGCAGGGGGTGAGCACGATCTGGCTGGGGATCGACGACACCGATAGCCCCGAGGGCGGATGCACGACCTGGGTTCTTACCGAACTGCTCGCGCTCGCTCGGGAAGAGGACGTCGACCTCATCGGGGAACCCCGCCTCGTCCGCTTGAATCCCAACATCCCATGGAAGACACGCGGTAACGCCGCCCTCGCCGCGCGATTCGGCCGCGGCCGGGGCCCTCGACGTCGTTTGGGGGAAGTGTCGGGCCGGCCGGTCTGGAGCTTTGCGGAAGGGGGCCCCCTCTCGGCGGTGCGCGAAAGCATCTTCGTCGACCGAGCTTGGGAACGCGTGCGAGCGAGCTCCCGTCTGGGAGAACCCCGTACCGACCCCGCGTTGGTCGCCGTGCGGCGTCGACTCCCGGCGTGGGTCTACTACCGTGCGGTCCGAGAGGTCGTCCCGGTCGAGGAAGCCCGTCGGTATCTCGAGTCCGTGGGGGCTCTCGTGTATGCCGAAGGGGACGGACGAGGGGTCGTCGGCGCGAGCGCCGCCATCGCGTGGCCCGCCCGCCGGGTCACGTGGGAGTTGATCGCCTACCGTCCGGTCGCTCGCGAGGGCGCTCGACGACGGGTGGATGCCGCGTCGGTGCGTTCGGCGGCTCGGGACCACCCCCGGCTGTTCCTGTGCCACGACCCGCGGACCCGGCGATTGCTCGTCACGCCCCACACGCCCTGTCCGATCCTGTTCGGGCTCCGGGCGACCGACCCGGTCTCCCCGATGCGGGCGCGAACTGACGTGATCTCCGAACCCGTCGATCGGTGGGTTCTCTATCGGACGAATCAGGGCACGGGCGACCATCTCCGCCCCCGGCTCGCGAGGGAGCTGAGACCGTTCGGGTCCGGACGAGTGTCGGGTCGTGTCCTCGACGAACCGCGCATCTTGCGCGGGGGCCACGTGCGACTCCGGATCGAGGACTCGGAGGGGACGGCTCTCGAAACGATCGCCTTTGAGCCGACGAAGACGTTGCCCCCGATCGTCCGCTCACTCGCGCCCGGAGACCGGGTCGTCGTCTGGGGGAGTCGGGACTCGAGCCCCGTGCTCAAGATGGAAGGCCTTCGGGTCCTCTCGCTGGTCCCTCGGTGGGGAGGACCCTCGTCGCCTTCCTGCCCCGAATGCCACCGACCGACCCGGTCGATGGGCACCGGTCGGGGGTTTCGTTGCCCCCGGTGTCACCGCCGGCTTCCGCCCGAAGCCGCCCGACGGGTCCGCCGGCCGGCCACCGTCCGACCGGGGGAGTATCATCCGACCCCGTCGGCGCGTCGCCACCTCGCTCCGCTCGGGCCCGAACCGTAAGATGCCTTTCCGCGCTCACCGAGAGCTTTTGAGGTGGTCCCCACATTCATTTCATGGGTCCGGCCCTATGGGCGCTCGCGTCCGCACGTCGGTACTGTTCCCCGTCTTGGTCGCGCTCGCCGCGCGGAGACTGCCCTTTCTGCCGGGACTCCCCCGTCGCCCGGCGAGGAGCTAGCGCCGCCCGATGCCGACGTGTCCCGCGTGCGGGTCGGAAGTGGTCGCGGAATCGAAGCAGTGTCCGGAATGTCATCTCGCGGTAACGCTCTTCTCGGCGGTGCGGGAAGCCGCCGGAACCTCCCCCAACCAAGACCCCACCTACATCCGAACGATCGGAGAGTTGCTGGCGACCGTCGACCTCGGAAAACCCGGCGACGTCCCCCCCGAGGTCTCTTCGCACGGCCTCATGAGCCGACCCAAGCGTTCGGCGACGAGCGGTGGCCCTCCGCCGGAGCACCCGCGGACCGCGAAAGTGATCGCTCCGTTGAAGGACCTTCCCGAGCTCCCGTCCGGTCGGACCGATGCGCAACTGCGGAAACGCATTCGCGAGTACTTCGAGCTGGGCCGACGTCTGGGGGCCGATTTCACAGACTTCGAGATCCGCTCGAACGCGGCGACCCTCGCGGACGACGAAAGCTCGTTGGACGTGCTGGCTCGGGAGATGTTCGTCCACCTGGTCAGCGAACTCGCCGAGGAGTTCGAAGCAACGATTGCGCAGCGCAACGAGCTCACGCAGCTCGTCCCCACCCCCAGTGCCGACGTCGAGCTCGACGCGATCCGCGAGTCGATCCGTCTCGGGGACCTCCCGGGCGCCCTCCGGCGTCTTACCCACGTCCGCGACGAGCTCCTGCGCGTCGAGGAGGAGTGGGAGGTCGGTCGGATTCTTGTGACGGAATGCGACCTGCTCGTTCAAACGATCCGGGAGCTCGGGGGCGACCCGGCTCCTGCGCAAGGGCCGCTCGAGGAGGGGAGAAAATTCCTCTCCCGGGGCCGCCGGTCCGACGCCGAGAAACTCCTGGCCCGGGCGGCCGTCGCGCTGTGGACCGTTCTCGAGCCCCGATTCTTTGAGGACCTCCGACGCGTCCGGGACCGATTGAACGACGCACGAAATTCCGGAGCCGACATTGCCCCGGCGGTCACCGACCTCCGGGGCGTCGCCACCGAGCTACGACAGCGCAACTTTGTGGGAATGCTGGTCGCCTACCGTCGCCTGCGGGCCTTCGCCGACCGGCTCACTCCGCTCGGGTCGGTCGACGTGGGGGCCGGTGTCCTCGCGCCCGCCGTGCGTTCCGGCCCGTCGGCATAGCTAATTAATCGGGCGGAGGTCGTCCGGTCGTGCCGTTCGACGCGCTCCGAGGATTCCGAGACTACCCGCCGCCCGAGGCGGGGGCGCGTTCGGAGATCCGCCGCCGGATGCGGGCGGCGGCCCGCCGGGGCGGCTACGTCGAACTCGAGACGCCGTGCGTCGAGAGCTTCGAACTCTACCAGACGAAGAGCGGAGAGGGGATCGCGGCCCAGACCTGGATGTTCCACGACAAAGGAGAGCGGTTAGTGGCTCTCGTTCCGGAGACGACCCCTTCGCTCGCCCGCGTCTTCGCCTCGCGTGCGAAGTCGGAGCCGCTGCCCGCCAAATGGTTCACGGTGTCGAAATCCTGGCGCTATGAGGAACCCCAGGCCGGACGGACTCGGGAGTTCCTGCAGTTCAATCTGGATATCCTGGGCGTCCCCGGCGTCGAGGCCGAGACCGACATCCTCGCGACGACCGCGCTGCTCCTCGACGAGGTCGGGGCGCAAGGCCTCTACGCGTTCCGGGTGAGCGACCGCGCGATCGCCGAGGGCCTGGGACGCCGTGCGGGGGCGCGGGAGACCGGCCCGTTCTTCCGGGCGGTCGACCAGTACCGTAAGATCCCACCCGCGGAGTTCGAAGGCGAACTCGCCGCGGCCGGCGTCTCCCCCGACCGGGTGGAAGAGCTCCGCTCCTTCTTCGAGAGCGCCGGCACCGGGATTCCCGCGGCGAACCTGGACCGATTCCTGGGCGAGCTCTCGCGGGAAGGCCTCGACGCCTCTGCCCTCCAGGGGGTCGAGCGGCTCCGCAAGCTGTTCACCCTGCTCGACCGGGCCGGGATCTCCGACCGCACCGTCTTCGACCCCACCGTCGTGCGGGGCCTCGCCTACTACACCTCGATCGTGTTCGAGGGGTACGCGAAGACCGGGGACTCTCGCGCGCTCTTCGGAGGCGGCCGCTACGACCACCTGATCGAATTGTTCGACGGCCCGCCGACCCCGGCCGCCGGGATCGCCATCGGGGACCAGACGCTCGAGATCCTGCTCAAGAACGCCGGCCGTTGGCCCGAAGGAGAGCCTCCGCTCGACACGTTCGTCGCCGTGGCGGTCGCGGACCCGGTGCTGCAGGCCGAGGCGATCGCGATCGTGCAAGAACTTCGGCGGGCGGGACGCAGCGCCGACTGCGACCTATTGTCCCGGAACCTATCGCGTCAGCTCAAGGAGGCGGCACGCCGCCGGAGCCGCCGTGCGCTGATCCTGGGCTTGCGGGAGGCGGGGCCGGGTGCGCTGGTCGAACGTGATCTCGCGACGGGTGCCCAGCGTGAGGTCGCTCGGAGCGCGGCGGTACGATCGGAGTGATCGCTTCGAACGTCTCCCCGTCCCAGAGCAGGATGCCCGCCGGCGACTCCGCGCCGTCCACGTACCCGTGCCAATAGACGACCGCGCCCTCCCCGAAGATCTCGGTATAGGGCCCGAGCTGGCGTCGAAGGTTCTTCCGAAGCTCGACGTCATCCCCGAAGTTCGCCTTCGATTCGATCCACGTGAGCTTCTGGCCGTAGAAGATGATCGGCTCGTCAAGGAGCGCGTCCGGAGTCTTCGCGTACTTCCCGCGTAGGTCCTTCTCCGTTCGGTAGCCGATCCCGTGCTTCTCGAGCCAGTGCTGGAGGCGTTCCTCGCCTTTGCGACCGCGCTCGCGCTGCAGCTCCATCCCGTGCGGGGAGTAGATCATGTCCGCCGCGAGGAGCTCGTCGATCTCCTTGCGGAGACGCGCGTCCGGAGCGGTCTCGGGGTGCAGGAACGCCCCCCAGACCTTCTTGCGCGGGATGCCGAGCTCCCCGAGCATCTGCTGGCCCATCAGGACGGGAGGGAACTTCCATTCCCGGGCGATGTCGAGGATCGAGCGGCCGCGCTTCCACTGCGAAACGAGCTTGGGCAGCTGGCGCTTGACGACGTAGAATCGACGGGTCGCGTCCCGGGTGACCCGATGCGTGTGGATGACGAAGAGGAGCTCCTCGTCCCGGTGCTCTGTGTGCGCGATGCGATGCACATCCTCGTAGGTGACGAGGGAATCGTAGAGGCGCTGGTAGGTCGCTCGGTCCATGGAGGTACGCAGTCAGTAGATGGCGCCCCGAGCCGCGAGCGGGTAAAACGTTGCGCCGAAGGACGTCGGGCGGCCCGCGCCCCCTCCGACGGTCATTCGCGCCAATCCATGCCGATGGTCCGGAGCCGAACCTTGGGGATCGGTGGCGGGCGCCGCTTGTGACGGAAACGGAGGACCCGGTCCGAGACCTCTCGGACGCGAGCGAGCGGGAACCCCGTCAGGGAAGCGATCTCCTCCTCGCTGCGAAGCTGTTCGAGGCCGTAGAGGATCTGGTCGACGTCCGCGTAGGAGATCCCGAGCTCTTCTTCGTCGGTCTGCCCTTCCCACAGGCCCGCCGTCGGAGCTCGTTCCCGAATCGCGGCGGGCAACCCGAGTTCCTTCGCCACCGCGCGAAGGTCGGTCTTGTAGAGGTCCCCGAGGGGCACGATGTCCACCCCGCCGTCGCCGTACTTGGTGAAGTATCCGAGCAGGAGCTCGGACTTGTTTCCCGTACCGGCGACGAGACGGTGCCTCTCCCGCGCGATGGCGTAGAGCACCGTCATCCGGATCCGGGCCTTCACGTTCCCGAGCGACACCCGGTCGGCGAGCTCGGGAAGGAGCGCTCGATACGCTTTTTCGACCGGATCGATCGGTACCGTACGCACTTCGATGCCGAGGTCGTGGGCGTACCCTTCGGTCTCCTTTCGGAGGGGGTCCGGGAACGGCGCGTCGGGGAGGAGTACCCCCAGCACGTGCTCGGCGCCGAGGGCGTCCCGGGCGAGGCGGGCGAGGAGTGCGCTATCGATGCCACCGGAGAGTCCCACCACGACGCCCTCGGTACCCGGTCCGAGCGCGTGGGCCCTCAGGAACTGGCGAATGGTATCGACGGCGTGCGCCGGCAGTCGGGGAACGAGGCTGCTCATGCCTCGACCCCCAGCGGTATGTAATCGAGCGTCGTCCGCCACTCCGACCGGCAGGGACAGTCGAGTTCTTCGAGCCCCGAGAACTCCTGAGAGAGCGACGCTTCCTCGATCGCGGCCAGTACCCGTGTGTCGCACGCGCCGCAATTGTGCGGGCCCCGGGGCAATCCTCCGGCGGTCGGGAAAGAAACGAGTCGGGAGCTTCCCCGGACGGCCGACCCGTCCCGCAGGACGTCCACGAGCGACCAGAGCCAGGGCGGTCGGTACCGTCCCCGGTGATACAACCACTCCACGACGGTCCCGTTCTGGATGTGCACGGGATTCACAGAGATCGAATCGAAGTGGGGAGCCGCTTCCCGGACCGAGCGGACGACGTCCGCGACGGCCTCGGATTCCGCGAGGTAGGGCGGTTTGAGGAGCAGGTAGGCCTTCCGGCGGACGCCGATCGAGGCGAGCCGGTCCGCGGCGGCGAGGTACTCGGACGGGGGCGAACCTTTGTTGACGAATCGTCCGAGGACGGTGGGGTCAGTAGACTCGAGTCCGAGCGCGACCTCGAGCTCTCCCGCGAACGCGTCCCGCAGAGGGTTCATCGTCTCGGGGCGTGCGAACTCGGGCAGGGTTTCGAACAGGAGCTTCCGGGCACGCCCCGAGAAGGCGGTTACGATCGCCGTACGGCTGGTCGGGTCGACCTCCCGGTCGTCGAGGAAGCTTCCCGACGTGTAGATCTTCACGTAGGGTTCGTCCCGGTATCGAGCGAGAGCGCGGGAAAGTTGCTCGGCGAGCTCCTCGGGCGTCGCGGACCGTCCGAGCGTATCCTTCGCGTATCCGCACATCGAGCAGCCCTTGACGTCGGCCCAGTAGCATCCGCGCGTCCGAAGGATCAGGACGAACGCGCGAACGCGTTCCGGCCCGATCGCCTCCGCCTCGACCCATTGGTTGACGTACCGACGTGCCTCGCCCGAGGGGGCCGGGTCGGGTCGACGATCCCGAGCGACGGAGCGACCAATCGACTCCGGCGTCACGATTCCTCGATGGCGACTTCGACGACGTCGTTGTCCTGGATGTGCAAGGTCTCCCGCAGACAATCGCGCGCGATGAACTCGATGACGTCCTTGTAGTGGGTCCGGTCGGGGTGGATGAGGTGGCAAGAGTGGCCGTTCATGCGGGCGGGAAAGCAGGTCGCCCCCCCGAAGGTCCGGCCGCTCGCGTGAAAGCCGTCGATCCGCACCCCGCTCCATTCCGAGACCAGGGAAGCCTTGCGAAGGGCCTCCGTCCCCAGCCGCACGTTGAGCGTGCCGGGGTAGGGTGAGTACCCGAGACGCTCCGTGAACTGGATGACATATCCCGGCTGACTGAGGTAGTAGCGGCCCTCTCCCAGTCCCGAGGTTACCTTGCCCGAGAGGGACACCTTCGCCGGACCTTCGAAGATCCGGCGGTACCCGTGGTACTCGCTGCGAAGGAGCTCCATCGCGGCGGGAGTGAGGAGAAGTCGCTGGCGACGCTGCGCCATCGACCGGGTGAGGAGACCCTTCGCCTCGAGAGCCAGGAGGTAGCGGTCCGCCGCCTGTTGGCTCACTCCGATCCGTTCGCCGATTTCCCGGGAGGTGAAGACGACGGGAGCGTGGTCGCCCCCCGCGATCGCCAGCAGCTTCAGGACGGCGAGCGCCTCGCCTTTCGGACGGGGACGAACGGAATCGAGGTTGGCGCCGGCGGACGGTCCCATCAGGAGGACTTCCCTGCCGCGCCCTGCGGGGCGTTCAGGGTGACGACGTTTGACCCTCGCAGGACGACCCGGCCGAGGTGGCGCGTGACCTCGGAGGTCCGCTCCTCGGCGTCCTCAAGGACGAGGTTCATGTGCTCGTCCACCCCGACGAGCTTGCCCGTCAGCATTCGAGTGTCCTTCAGCTCCAGCGTCACGCGCTGCTGAAGCAGGCGCTCGACGACGTGGGCGGGGCCATCGACCATCGACGTGCCGACCCGAACTCGGCCTTAAGCGTTTTCGAGGCAGGGCGGACGATATCTTGACGACCGTATTCGGCCCGGCGTGACGCCGGCGCACCTCTCGAAGGGCCTCGACGACGTGGTAGTCGGCCAGTCCCAGGTCTCTTGGGTCGGAGGGAACACCGGCGACCTCGTGTATCGCGGGTTCGATGTGCGCATGCTTGTCCCCGGGATACCGTACGAATCGATCGTCCATCTGCTCCTCTACGGTGACCCGCCCACGGTCGACCCGTCGCCCGAGGTCGTGATTGCGCTGAAGGCGAATCGAAATCCTCCCTCGACGGCCGAGCGGGTCGTCGATGCCCTGCCCTCTCGACTCCCTCCCCTCGAAGCCTTGCGGACGATGCTCTCGTCCCTGGGAGACGGAACGTACGGATACCCTCCTACCTTAGAGGAGGGGTTCCGCCTCATCGCCCAGACGCCGGTCCTCCTCGCGCGGTTCGTCCGCCGGTCGCGGGGTCAGAGCCCGACCGCTCCCCGCCCGGAGCTCTCGCACGCGGCGAACTACCTGTGGATGCTCACGGGGACGGAGCCCACGCCCGAAGGGGTCCGAGCCCTCGAAGGGTACCTGTGCCTGCTCGCGGACCACGGGATGAACGCCTCGACGTTCGCGCTCAGGGTGGCCATCTCGACCCAATCCGACCTCATCAGCGCGGCCAC
>Ga0074044_10000568_pt1 | contig 35537 bp, 36 predicted proteins | sample BogForMeECP23OM1_FD_94443 | JGI IMG/M metagenome (GOLD analysis project Ga0074044, IMG submission 94443) | Bog forest soil microbial communities from Calvert Island, British Columbia, Canada - Bog Forest MetaG ECP23OM1 | ecosystem: Environmental > Terrestrial > Soil > Wetlands ...
GATCCGCCTCTCGCAGGATGCGAATCTTGTCTTCCGTCGTATACCGTTTGCCTTTCATCGTCTGGTCCTTTCTTACGGCCCAGACTAACACATCAGGTGGCCCGAAAAAGCGAAGTCACGTCACATGCGGTTCGAGTTCAATTAACCGATTGCAGGTGAGCGGGGCCTTGCCGTCGTTTATGGGGGTGTTGTCATCGCCACGGCGGGGAAATCGCTCATTGCTCTTCTGTTTAAAGTCATCGAAAAGTTCTCAGACGAAATAAACCAATTGTATCAAAATCTTACGAAGTGATGCAGTCGCTTGGAAATCCCGCAAAAACTTTTTTTGAAGGTTTTTTCGAGGACTGGTGTATAATAGATGTTGTTATACTGACAATTACTATGAAAACATTGAAAATGCTTGGAATCCTTGCGTTAACCGGTTCATTTCTCGCCGTGCCGCTGGCTGGCGTGGCGGCCGACACGAATTCGGCGGCGGCCACACCGCCCAAACCGGACAAGCTGACCACCTGCCCCGTGTCCGGCGAAAAGCTCGGCGAGATGGGCAAACCGTACGTGTTTACCTATCAGGGCCAGGAGGTCAAATTGTGCTGCTCGGGCTGCAAAAAGGATTTCGACAAGGACCCGGCCAAATACATCAAGAAAATCCAGGACGCCGCGGCCCCTAAAAAGTGATTGGGTGGCCGGTGGCGTGCTGCTAAAATGAAATTGTGAAACGGTTCAACGCCATTTTGTTCAGCTTCTTGCTGGTATGGGCGCAGTTGCTGGCTGCGCCAGCGCCGGGGTGCTCCCGGCAACCGGTCCGCGCCTGCTGCCATTGCAGCGGCAAAATGAGTTGCTGCGCCGCGCAACCGTCGCCTTGTTCGCAGTCCGCACCCGCGGTTCCCGCGCCCTCCGGCATTCAAAACCAATTTTCATTCCTGGCTCCGGCCTTGATGGTTTGGGCCTTGCCCGAAAAAGAAGCGGGTTCGATTTCTTCCCCCTTCGTGTTGCCATTGGCGGCATCCGGCGCGCCGCTCTACGCGCGGGATTGCGCCCGGCTCATCTGACTCCTGCCTTCTGAACGCCCGCAGTGTGTCCCGGGCCGGACACCGCGGCCTTCGTTTGTTCCACGGAATTTTTGTGCCCGTGAATCAACTGAATTTTTACCCGTCAGCGCACAAACAACGGCAACTGAAACTGAAGACAACTGAAAATTTATGAAAACGAAAATAATTTTGATCATCCTCCTGGTCGCGGCAATTGCCGGCACCGGGACGTGGTGGATGGCCTTCCGTCGGGCGCCCGCCGTGTCCGTCGCCACGGCGCCCGCCGGACGAAAAATCCTTTATTACCAGAGCGCGATGCACCCGTGGATCAAATCGGACAAGCCGGGCAAATGCCCGATTTGCGGCATGGATTTGGTGCCGATTTACGCCGATGAAGCCAACATGAACACCACCGGCGGGATTACTCTCAGCCCAGCCAGCGCCAGCACCATCCACGTCCAGACCGACGTGGTGGAACGCCGCACGTTGCGCCACACGTTGCGCGTCGCCGGCACCATCAGCGTGAATTCCTGGACGACGGCGTGGTTCACTTTTGACGCCTATCAGCGCGACCTGCCTTGGTTCAAGGTCGGCCAGACGGTTGAAGTCACCGTGCCTTCCCTGCCGGGCAAATTCTTCATCGCACAGATCAAACGGCACGGCACGCAGCCGTATGCGGATGAAAAATTCGACGAGACCACGGACAGCACCAAGGTGCGCGCGGAACTTTCGAATCCCGGCATCGGGACCGGTGATTTTGGGGCGTGGAAGTTATTTTACAATTTTTACGCCGAAGGCCGCGTGCTCGCCGATGCGCCGGACGTGTTGACCGTGCCGCGCAGCGCTGTGATTTGGCCGGGCGGACAACCCATAGTTTATGTGGACGTGGGCGGCCACTACGAATCGCGGTCCGTGAAACTCGGGCGGGCGGGCGACGAATTCTGGGAGGTGCTCGGCGGTTTGAAGGAAAATGAAAAAGTCGTCACCACCGGCAATCTGCTGATTGATTCCGAGGCGCAACTCGCCAACGGCCATTAATCACAATTTTTATGATCAACCGCATCATCGAATGGTCGTTGCGCAACCGGTTCCTTGTCGTTTGCGGCGCGGTGCTGCTCGCCGGTTTCGGCGTCCGCGCCATTTACCAGACGCCGGTGGATGCCATTCCCGACCTCAGCGAAAACCAGGTCATCGTCTATGCCGACTGGCTGGGACGCAGCCCGCAGGAAGTGGAGGACCAGGTCACGTATCCGTTGTCCGTGAATTTGCAGGGCATGGCCGGCGTGAAAACCGTCCGCGCCAGCTCGATGTTCGGGTTCTCGCTCATCACGGTCATTTTCGACGACCAGATTGACAATTATTTTGCGCGGTCGCGCGTTTTGGAGCGGTTGAATTATCTCGGCGACGTTTTGCCGGCGGGCGTGGAGCCGAAACTCGGTCCGGACGCCACCGGCCTGGGCTGGGTTTATGAATATTACCTTGCCGTTGACCCCACCCGGTCGCCGCAGGGCGGCTACGACCTCGGCCAGTTGCGCGCGATCCAGGACTGGTTCGTGCGTTACCAGCTCAACGCCGTGCCGGGCGTGGCGGAAGTCGCCAGCGTCGGCGGTTTCCCGCGGCAATATCAAATCGAAGTCTCGTCGCTGCGGATGCGCCAGTTCGGCGTGACGCTGCAAATGGTCATGGACGCCGTGCGCCAGAGCAACCTCAACGTCGGCGGCAAAATCATCGAGGAAAACGGCATGGAATTCGTCGTGCGCGGCATCGGGCTGGTGAATTCCAACGCGGACCTGGAAAACATCGTGTTGCAACTGAACAACGGCACGCCGGTGTGCTTGAAGGACGTGGCGCACATCCAGCTGGGCGGCGATTTCCGGCGCGGCGCGCTCGACGTGGACGGCCGGGAAGTGGTCGGCGGCGTGGTCGTGATGCGCACCGGGGAAAATGCCATGGCCGTCATCAAGGCCGTGAAGGAAAAAATCGCGCGGATTTCACCGGGCCTGCCGCCCGGCGTCAGCCTCAAACCGTTTTACGACCGCAGCGAATTGATCGAGCGGACGATTGACACGCTCAAGCACGCGTTGACCGAGGAAATCATCCTCGTCACGCTGACCGTCATCATTTTCCTCGCGCACTGGCGCAGCATCCTCATCGTCGCGCTGCCGCTGCCACTCTCCATCCTGATGGCGTTCATTTTGATGAACCATTTCGGCATCTCGTCGAACATCATGTCGCTCGCCGGCATCGCCATCGCCATCGGCGTGCTTGTGGACGCGGGCATCGTGATGACCGAAAACGTCGTCCGTCACGCCGAACGCGCCGAAAAGGAAAAGGGCCGCCGGCTCAACAGCGCGGAAATCATTGACGTGACACTTGAAGCGGCCCGGCAGGTGGGCCGCCCGATTTTCTTTGCGATGGTCATCATCATCCTGGCATTCATCCCGGTCTTTTCGCTGACCGGGCAGGAAGGCAAATTGTTCCATCCGCTCGCGTTCACCAAAACGTTTGCGATGGCTGGCTCGACGGTGCTGGCGATAACGCTCGTGCCCGCGCTGTGCGCCGCGCTCATCCGCGGACCGTTCCAGGCCGAGGAAAAAAATCTGTTGATGCGCTTTTTGCTGGGGATTTACGATCCGATTCTGGGCTGGGCGCTGCGGTTCCGCAAAACTGTCCTGGGACTGGCGCTGATTGCGCTCGCGGCGGCATTGGTCCTGGCCTTCGGCCTGCCGTCAAAAATTGTGTCTCAACTCTCGACTCTCAACCCGCAACTGGCAGCAAAGCTGCCGCGCGGCATGGGCAGCGAATTCATGCCGCCGTTGAACGAGGGCAGCCTGCTGTTCATGCCGGTGTTGCTGCCGGACGTGTCGCTCACGGAAGTCAAACGCATCATGGCCTGGCAGGACCAGGTCATCAAACAGACGCCCGAAGTTGAATCCGTCGCCGGCAAGCTGGGCCGGGCCGAGACCGCCACCGACCCCGCGCCGGTGCAGATGATTGAAACCACCATCATGCTCAAACCTAAATCGGAATGGCGTCCGGGTCTGACCGAAGACAAAATCGTGACCGAACTGGTGGAAAAACTTTCCAATGTGCCCGGGTACATCCCCGGGTTCCTGCAGCCGATCCAGAACCGGATTCTGATGATCAGCACCGGCATTCGCGCCCAGGTCGGCATCAAGATTCTCGGCGACAACCTCGACGCCCTCCAGCAGAAGGCTTTTGAGGTCGAGCGCATCGTGCGGGAAATTCCCGGCGCCGTTGGCGTGGCGGCGTCGCGCATGCAGGGCAAGCCATATCTGAACATCGAACTGAACCGATCGGCGATGGTGCATTACGGTTTGCGCGCGCAGGACGTGCTCGACGTCGTCCAATCCGGGCTGGGCGGCGAAAATGTCACCACCGCCATTGCCGGCCGCGAACGGATTCCGGTCCAGGTCCGATTGGAACGCGACGAACGCGACGACATCGAACGGCTCGGCGACGTGCTGGTGTCCACTCCTGCGGGAAAATTCATTCAACTGGGCCAGGTGGCAACCATTCACCGCGACATCGGGCCGGATGAAATTGACAGTGAGAACGGCCGGTTGCGGGTGTTCGTGCAGGCCAACGTGCAGGCCCGCGACCTCGGCGGTTTTGTGCAGGAAGCGCAGGCGCGCATCGCCCGCGAAATCCAGTTGCCGCCGGGCATGACCATCGAATGGAGCGGCCAGTATGAAAACCAGCTCCGCGCCGAGCGTACGCTGCGCCTCATCGTGCCGGCGGCGTTGTTCATCATCTTCCTGCTGCTGTACATCGTGTATCACAGCTTCAAGGAGGCGGCGCACGTGATTCTGGCCGTGCCGTTCGCGCTCACCGGCGGCGTCTTCCTGCAATGGCTGCTCGGCTACAACTTCAGCGTGGCCGTGTGGGTCGGCTACATCGCGCTGTTCGGGACGGCCATCCAGACCGGCGTGGTGATGGTGGTTTATTTGGAGGAGGCGGTGGCAAAGAAACGCGCCGAGCGCGGCGCGGAATTCGGCCGCGCCGATTTGTTGCAGGCGGTGAAGGACGGCGCGCGGCTGCGGTTGCGCCCGAAGGTGATGACGGTGGTGACCATCGTTGCCAGCCTGCTGCCCATCATGTGGAGCGTGCGGCCGGGCGCGGAAGTCATGCGTCCGCTGGCCGCGCCCATCATCGGCGGCATGGTGAGCAGCCTCATCCACATCCTCATCGTGACGCCGGTCATCTTCGTCTGGCTGCGCGAACGGGAGATGAAAACAGCCGGCCCGGTGTCAGCTTGAAGGTGAGAACAATCGGCTCGCTAACTCGGCCCAAAACTCAAGAAATCTTGATGATGCTTAACGGAACCAGCTCCAGATCGTTAGTCATTTCGGTCATTTTGCTTGAGATTGTTTATGCTCGGTGAACGCCTCAATGCCCAGAATGGTGAGGCAAGTAGTTTCCACATTTGCCACACCAAGCTTCTTGCCGGTTGCATCGTAATCGGTGATCCAGCCGCCTGAGTCGTCTTGGAGGGTCAGCAACTTGTCGAGCATGCCTTGCGGTGGTTCGGCGGGCGGGGATAGGTGATTGGCGGCGAGTAGCGCAAGGCCGAGCTTGTAGGTTGAATAGCATTGGTCGTGCTTGGCGGCGGCATCGAGGAATCCCTTGCCGTCCCACAACCGTATGGCTGCTTCCCAATGCTGCCGGGCTGCCGGCTGGTTCTTTTCCGTGAGGCATGCCAGAAGCAGGAGGTCGGCATATCTTTCCCAGTCATCGAAAATTCGGTCGGTCATCACCTCGGTGCGAATGACTTTGTTTCCGGCGCGACGTACGTCCTTCAGTTGGTGCTGACGAAACGGCAAGGGTTCTTCGGCTTCTCCGAAAATTACCTGTATCCTGCCCGATTTATAAATGCCTTCGTGGTGGATCGCGGCCATGATGCTCTGGGCGATCTTCGGATGGCTGACGGCCAGCACCTTCGCGGCCAGATAATTATCATGAAACAGCCAATAGACGTTCGCACCACGATACTCAGGTAACAGACCTAAGTCGGGGTCCAAAAGGCTCACCAAAAATTCTCGTCCTCTTTGCGTCACATCAGAAGGTTTCAAAGAGGTCCACCCGTTTGGCGCAAACATAAACAAAGCAATAATAATGGCGACCAGGGTGCGCTGCCGAATCATGGATGGGACGGATCTATTCATCTGAGCGGTGTGGCAAAAACGTCTAACAGTATTCGGCCAAACGCGAATTTGGCCGGGGTCGGAAAGCAAGGGGGTGGCTGGCTGGGTCATGGGGTTAAAATGAGCCGGTTGCCGGCGTGCTGACAACTGAATTTTTTGGCCGTCGGGAGATGAATTTAACGCAAAGACGCAAGCAAAGAGGCGCGGATTTCCAGACGTACCCGAACCTCGCGAAGCGTTTGGACTGCGCGCGGTTTACCGCCGCTTTGCCTCGCGGGAGGTCATGGGTACCGCAGAATCTTGAACGTCGGCCAATTCGTCTTGGTTCAAAAGCGGTGCTGAAGCACACGCAGTCCAAACGCTGGCGCGTAGCCGGATGAGCTTCGGATTTCGAGTTGACGTCCTAGCCTCTCTGGCGTCTTTGCGTTAAAAAACCGGCGGTTAATTCACCTCTCCCCGGGGCTTTCTGATTTTGCGCCGAGTTTTTTTTCCAATTCCGCGACGCGCTTGAGCAGTTCCGGCAGGCGCTGGACAGCGATAAACTGGCGTTTGGCTTGTTTGTCCGGTTGCGCCGGCGTGCCCAGCCATTTTTCGCCGTCCGGAATGTTGTGCATCACGCCCGATTGCGCCGAGACGGTGACGCGATCGCCGATTTTCAAATGTCCGGCAAAACCGGCCTGTCCGGCGAGGATGACGTATTTGCCGAACTTGCAACTGCCGGAGATGCCCACCTGCGAGATGATCAGGGAGCCTTCGCCAATTTCGACGTTGTGCGCGATTTGCACGAGGTTATCAATCTTCGTGCCTTTGCCGATGACCGTCGGGCCGAGCGCGCCGCGGTCAATCGTCACGTTCGCGCCAATCTCCACGTCGTCGCCGATGATGACGTTGCCGATCTGCGGCACCTTGCGGTGAATGTCGCCGTCCTGCACGTAACCGAAGCCGTCCGAACCAATCACCGTGCCGGCGTGAATGCGCACGCGCTGGCCGATTTCCGTGTCCGGATAAATAGTGACGTTCGGAAACAGATTCACGTCGTCGGCCAGCTTGCAGTCGTCGCCGACAAAATTGCCGGCCTGCAGGACCGCCCGCGCGCCGATGCGCACGCGCTCGCCGACAACACAATGCGGCCCGATGTGCGCGCTGGCGTCCACCTTGGCGCTCGCCGCAATAACCGCCGTCGGGTGAATTCCGGCGGCGTAGGTTCGTTCGGGAAAGAACAGCGCCATGGCTTTGCCGAACGCGATGCGGGCGTTGGGCACGCGGATCAGGATTTTCTTCGCGGATTTAAAGCGCTTGTCCGCGATGATTGCGGTCGCCGCGCTTTGTTCGGCGCTGGCGAAATAGTCCTCATTTTCGGCGAACGTGAGGTCGCCCGGTTTGGCATGGTCGGCGGGAGCAAAGCCTTTAAGCGTTGCTGTGGCATCGCCAACCACTTCACCATCAAGGTGTTTTGCAATTTCAGCAGTGGTAAAGGTCATATTTGGCATTTTGTGCGGTTGCCGTTGACTTGGTCAACGCGGCTCACTATAAAGGCAGGCGTATCCAGTTCAACCCCAAGTTTGCATGGCAAAAACTTTGCGCGTCGGGCTGATCGGCTACCGCTTCATGGGCAGGGCGCACTCCAATGCATGGCGGCAGGCACCCCGTTTCTTCAACCTCAAGGCCAACGTCGAGATGCACACGATTGGCGGACGCCACGCCGCCGGAGTGCAGGCGGCACGCGCGCAACTCGGCTGGCAAAAAGCCGCGACGGACTGGCATGAAATCGTCGAGTCGCCGCTGATTGACATCGTGGACATCGTGACGCCGACGAATTTTCACGCCGAGATGGCGATGGCCGCGGTGAAAAACGGCAAGCACGTTTTGTGCGAAAAGCCGCTGGCGCTGAATCTCAAACAGGCCGAGGCGATGTTCGCCGCCGCGCACAAGGCGAAGGTCGTCCACATGGTCTGCCACAATTACCGGCGCATTCCCGCCATCGCACTGGCGAAGCGGATGATTGGCGAAGGCGCGCTGGGCCGGATTTTTCATTTTCACGCGCGTTACGCGCAGGACCGGCTGGCCGACCCGGAATTTCCGCTGGACTGGCGTTTGCAAAAGGAAACCAGCGGCTGCGGCGTCCACAGCGACATCAATTCGCACGTCATTGATTTGGGACGTTACCTCGTCGGCGAATTCGAGCAGGTCTGCGGCCTGCTGAACACGTTTATACCGGAACGGCCGCTGGCGGATGCGCTGGCCAAAGGCACGCGCAGGATGGGCAAGGTCACCGTGCCGGACTCGGCGCTGTTCATCGGGCGGATGGAAAATGGCGTGCTGGCGAACGTGGAAGCCACGCGCTACGCGCTTGGCCGCAAGAACCACATCGCCATCGAAATCAACGGGAGCAAAGGCTCGATTTATTTTGATTTTGAGGACATGAACCGGCTGAAATTTTACAATGGCGACGACCTGAAAGACCGGCGGGGTTTCCGCGACATTCTGGTGACGGAGCGCGACGGTGTGCAACCGTATGTCGGCCATTGGTGGCCACCGGGACACGGCATCGGCTATGAACACACATTCATTCATGTGGTCGCTGATTTTGTGAACGCCTGCGTCGAAGGAAAACCAGTCCAGCCGACCTTCGAGGACGGTTTAAAAAACCAGCGCGTGCTTGCTGCCGTCGAGGAATCCTCCCAAAAAGGCAGGTGGGTGAAGTTGTAGGAGCGTATTTGCAAGTTCACGTTTGGAGTTCCGCGTTTACGCGGTTCGGACAAACACCGTTGCGTGGCCGCCTGAAGGCGGAACTCCAAACCATCGCACGCCACCTAATACGAGGATAAGCTGCAAACCGAACAGGCTTCAACGCCTGGCGATCAGTGCCCGTACATCCACCGCTTCCATTCCGGCTGAACGAATCGCGGTCATGCCCAAATCAGTGTCCTCGTAAGCACGACAAAATTTCGGTTCCACGCCAATGCGCTGCGCGGCTTCGAGAAAAATGTCCGGTGCGGGTTTCTGGTTTTTCACCATCTCACTTGTCACGATGGCGTCGAAGAGTTGCCGGATATTCAAACGGTCGAGCACCATGCCGATGATTTTTTCCGTGCCGCCGGACGCGACGGCCATCGGGATTTTGCCGTGATTCGCCTTCGCAATTTCCACCACGGCGTGGATGGGTTCAACTTGCGAAAGAGTCGTCAGGTAGGTCTCTTCTTTTTCATGCGCCACGGCAATATGATCGAGCGAACGGCCCTGTTCCTGCGCGAGCAGCTTGAGAATGTCGCGCGCCGGAACTCCACCGAGCGAATAGAAACGGTCTTCGGGAAAATGGAGTCCGTACCGTTGCGTGACCATGTGCCACGCACGCCAGTGCAACGGCATCGTGTCGGCCAGCGTGCCGTCGCAGTCAAAAATAAGCCCGCGCGGTTCAAAATGTGGGGTTTTCATTTTCGTCAGTCTATAAAGTTGGGCAGCGCTTCCAGCCTGCCTCCGTAAAGATCTTCCGCTTAAGCGGCTTTCTCAAAATTTGAGACAGGCAAGATGCCGGTCCTACGTTCTCAACGCCTCCAATCGTTGCTCCAAATCATGTATCATCAGCGGCTCGAGCAGAGGGTCGAGTTCGCCTTCAATGAAATTCGCCAGGTTGTACAGCGTCAGTTCAACGCGGTGGTCGGTGACGCGGTTTTGTGGAAAATTGTAGGTGCGGATTTTTTCGCTGCGTTCGCCGCTGCCGATCTGGTCTTTGCGCTGCGCGGCATATTTCGCGTTTTCCTCGGTGATTTTGCGTTCCAGCAGGCGTGAGCGCAGGACTTTCAACGCTTTCACCCGGTTCTTTTGCTGCGAACGTTCATCGGCGCAACGAACAATAAGGCCGCTGGGCTTGTGGATGATCTGCACGGCCGAGTCGGTGGTGTTGACGCCTTGACCGCCTTTGCCGGAAGCGCGGCAGACGTTGATTTCCAATTCCTCCGGTTTGATTTCGATGTCCACTTCCTGCGCTTCGGGCAAAACGGCGACGGTGCAGGTGCTCGTGTGGATGCGGCCCTGCGCCTCGGTCGCGGGCACACGCTGGACACGGTGAACGCCGCTCTCGTATTTCAGCCGCTTGAAAACGTCCGTGCCAATGATGGAAAAAATGATTTCCTTGAACCCGCCGAGATCGGACGGGTTGGAATCCATCGTTTCCACCTTCCAGCCGCGCGCTTCAGCGTAGCGCGTGTACATCCGGTAAAGATCGGCGGCGAACAGCGCGGATTCCGAACCGCCGGCGCCGGCGCGGATTTCGATGATGGTGTTGCGCGAATCGGTCGGGTTGGGCGGCAGAATGCCGAACTGGATTTGCTGCGCGAGACGTTTCCCCTCGGTTTCAAGCCGTGCAGCTTCGTCTTTGGCGAGCTGTGCCAGTTCGGAATCGGGTGGTTCGCTTTTCAGCAGCGCGCGGTTCTCGTCCAAATGGGCGAGGGTTTTCAAATAGCTTCCGCCGTCCGCAACCAGCTCCTTGAGCCGGGCGTATTCCCTGGACAACTCCTGTGCGCGTTGCGGATTGTCGAAAACTTTTGGGTCGCTCAACGCGGCCTCGACCTCGGCAAAGCGTTTGGAGAATTTTTCAATGTGCGGTCGCAAGTCCATTTTTGATTTTCGATTTCGGATTTACGATTGACGCGTCAATGGTAAATCGTAAATCGTAAATTTTACGGGCATTTGCTTTGGAAAAAGAATCCGCCTGCATTCTGCAGAAACAGAGCGCAGGCGGATAAATATCGGAAAGCTACTTCTTTTTCTTGCGGGTTGCCGCCGCCGCCTGGGCCGCTTGAGTCTTCACCAGGCGTTGCTGGAATTTGTCCACGCGGCCGGCAGTGTCCACGAACTTCTGCTGGCCGGTGTAGAACGGGTGGCACACGTTGCAAATGCCCACGATGATCACGGGCTTGGTGGAGCGGGTCTTAATCTCATTGCCGCAGGCGCAACGGATTTCCGCGTCCACATATTTCGGATGAATGTCCGTCTTCATAAAAAGGGGCGCAAACTTATCAGGAAATTGCCGGATGACAAGAGGGAATTTTTTGACGGGGTGAAAGAAATTTGCGGCTCGTCTGGCTGTCAGGCAACATTCGATTTGGCAATTAACGCTTTCATCAGCACGTTTGCCGAGTGGAACACTGGCCCACTCAGCGGGTCGCGTAGAAGTGCGGCCTCTGGCCCCTGACCAAAATGCAATCCGCTCGGCGTGAGAAAAGACAAACGCGCTTGGTCGCGTGGCGGTGGTGCTGGACGCACCTGTTCCCACGGTCCAATTCGTGAAACGACCTGCCTCGATGCCTCAAGCAACTGGTCAATAGCAGAATCAAGCGACGAATCAGGACGTTCCCAAACAACTCCTGCACCTGAATAATTGTAGTAGCGGGCGGAGTGGTCTAGGTAAGCCGCAAGCAAGTCGAGCCCGTTTGGCATAGCAACTTCGACGACGACGCCAAGAACCTGTTTGGCCACGTTGGGCGGAGGTGTCTGGCCTTGCTGTTTGAGAAAATGCCAAGCCTGCAAATACTGGCGCGACTCAAGTCCAGAATAATCTAGCACTTGGCGCCAACTGGTCGCTGCGGCAGCGCGGTGTCCAGCCGCAAGATGTAACCGTGCTGAAACAAACGCGCTCCACGGAAATACGTCAGACTGCACATTGTCACGCGGCCATTGGTCTAAAGGCATATCGCCGAACAATGTGTCACGGATAGAAATATGAGACGGCTCGGGACGACGTAGTGGTAATGTAGCTGGACGGAAAATCGGTTTCTCTTCGGTGTTGTGCCGGTTCTTACGATGCGGCCCTGAATCTCCAGATGATCTTTTGAACCAGTCGAACATAATTATTCGATGTACCTTAACATTAAGTTAGCTGCAAGCTTTGCAGCCTTCTCGTTTCATTACTTCAACTCTATTTCTGGGATTTTTTTTAACAGAAATAATGGTTATACGCCGCCAATCCACTTGCGGTCCTCCCAAACGGCCTTGAGGGAAGTCAGGTTGCGGGAATCAAAAACGTTTTTTGCCGCCGAAATCAGCCTGCCTTTTTTCAAATTGTTGAATGCGTCGCTGGCGCTGATGGCGGCGAATTGCAGCACGCTCGGGTCGCGGTAACAGTCAATCATGCAGCGGGTGCAGCCGTCGCGAATGAGTTTTGAGTCGTCCCACTCGTACACTTTGCACATGGGCTTCTCCCAGAAATGACAGCGGTAAAGATCCAGTTTCCAGTCGAGGTAAAAATATTTGTGCCCGCCGAGGCAGCCAAACTTCTCCTTTTCGCCCCGCAGATGCCGCTGCATTTCGGTCAGCGATTCCGCCGGATTGACAACCGGGAAACTGCTGCGCTGTTTCATCCGTTTGATTTTCTCAAACACCTCAATCAATTCATCCTTCGAGTAATTGACCAGCCCGCTGTTGCTGAAGCTGAGATAGCTGCTGGCCAGCGAAGTCAGCGGATAACTGAACGTGCAGCTTTTGAAACCCAGGGTTTCGAGAAATTCCGGGAGCCGGTCATAATCGTCAATCAACCGGCTCGCCGTGATGCTGGCGGTGGTCTGGATGCCGGCCGAGTGGAAGAATTCGTTGGCGCGTTTGATTTTCCTGCAGACATCCGGCAGGCCGCGGTTCTGCTCGTGTTTGGAAACATCGTGCGCGTCAATGGACATGATCACGCTGCTCAGGCCGTCGCTGGCGAGGCCGCGCATGTTTTCCTCGGTCCAAAGCCCCCCGTTGGTGCAAATCATCGGATGAATCCCGCGTTCCGCCGCGTAGCGCGTCATGGCACGCAAATCGCGATGCACCATCGGTTCCCCACCAACGAACAACAGATAGCCGATGTGATTTTTGACGGCGATGTCAATGACGTCGCGCGTTTCCTGCAAGGTCACGCTGTGCCGGGCTTTGGGATCAAACTTGGAGCGGGCAAAACCGCAGAAATCACAGTCCGCATTGCAAATGTTCGTGATGGCAAACTGGAGATAGCCCGGTCCGCCATGATTCAGCACTTCGGCGGCAATCTTGAGCACGCCTTTCTTGGGCCGCCTGACCGGCTGGGAAAAGTCTGATACCGGCGCCGCCGGAGGAACGGCTGCGACAACACGCGGAGTGGTTTCAACTGAAACGTTGTTCATTACGAATTACGACATCTTGCGGGCAGGAGATGTTGCGGGCAAACCTTCTTTCTTTGCAAAAATTGCTGTTAATGATTTTCCCTTTGCGTGAATGGTGCGGAAAGCTTACTGTTTTTCCGGTTTGTCCGATGGTGTAATGGTAACACAGCGCCCTTTGGAGGCGTTATTCATGGTTCGAATCCATGTCGGACAGCCAAACAATCACTTCACATTACCCGTCGAGTTCCGATTCGCAAGCACTGCAAGTTTCGGCATCGGTTGACAAATCGTTTCCTTCGCCAGCCCCGCCACAACGCTTCAACCAAACCATGAGGATGCTGATGTCCGCAGGCGACACCCCGGAAATTCGGGCTGCCTGACCGATGGTAGTTGGACGAATTTTTGAAAGTTTCTGGCGGGCTTCAAGGCGCAAGCTTGGCACCGACGAAAATTCAAAAGAGTCGGGAATCTGCTTGTCCTCCAGGCTCTTGAATTTCTCAACTTCCACCTCCTGCCGTTCGATGTAACCGGCATATTTGATGGCAATTTCAACTTGCTGGATTACTTCCTCAGACAGACCGTCATTGCGATTCGGCAAATCTTTGTAGCCGACTTCAGGTCTGGAGAGTGCTTTTGCCAAAGAATCATTTGCATAATATATTGAATATAAACGATTTATCTCGTCTAATATTGATTTCTGTTTTGAACAAAAAATTGAATACTTACGCTCGGGCAAAAGACCGGCTTCATGTCCGATGCCTGAAAGCCGCATGTCGGCGTTGTCTTGACGGAGCAAAAGCCGATATTCAGCGCGCGATGTGAACATTCGATAAGGTTCAGTCGTGCCCTTGGTAACCAAATCATCAATCAGTACTCCGATATACGCCTGATCGCGCCGAAGGATGATTGGGTCGAGGGAATTGACTCTTCTGGCTGCATTAATCCCGGCGATGATTCCCTGAGCACCAGCCTCTTCATATCCGGAGGTTCCGTTGATTTGTCCGGCTAAAAACAGATTCTTGCAAGCCTTTGTTTCCAAGGACGGCAGTAGTTGTGTTGGGTAGGCGAAATCATATTCCACGGCATAGGCTGGACGCATGATTTCAGCGTTTTCGCAGCCGATGATTGTTCTGACCAACTCCACTTGGACTTCAAACGGCAGACTTGTTGAGAAGCCGTTTACGTAGAATTCGTCGGTTTCAACCCCCTCTGGCTCAAGAAAAATTTGATGCCGCTCCTTTTCTGGAAATTTCACAATTTTGTCTTCAATTGACGGACAATATCTTGGCCCTATTCCTTCAATAATGCCTGAATACAAAGGAGATTTGTGTAGATTTGAACGGACTATTTCCGCAGTCTTTTGTGTAGTAAATGTTATAAAACAACTCAATTGGCCATTGATTTTATCTAAGATTGATCCTGGCGGGTATTTCCCAGCAGAACGGCTGCTGCCAAACAGATTCTTGGCCGATTGTTCCATGTGGAACAAATCATCCTTCCAGAATGTAAAATAAGGAACTGGTTCATCTCCCGATTGAGCTTCTGTTTTGGAGAAGTCAATTGATCGTCTCAAAAGTCGCGGCGGAGTTCCGGTTTTTAGCCGACCAAGCTCAACGCCGATTTCTTTAAGTGATGTTGACAGGCCTAACGCGGCCAAATCGCCAGCCCTTCCGCCAGGCTGCTGGTTCGATCCGACATGCATCAACCCCCGAAGAAATGTCCCCGTCGTTATTACTATTGTCTTTCCGAGGTACTGGACTTCAATGGTGGTTTCGACTCCAAAGGCCTCCCCATCCTTGTGAAGAATTTTTGACGTTTGCCCCTGCTTTAAATCTAAATTGGGTTCCGATTCACAGACCCATTTAAGCCGAAACTGATAAGCCTTTTTGTCGCACTGAGCTCTTGGCGCCCAAACAGCCGGACCTTTTTTTGTGTTCAGCATCCTGAATTGCAACCCGGTCATGTCTGTGGCCTTGCCCATTTCTCCCCCCAAGGCATCAATTTCACGCGCCAGATGCCCCTTGGCAAGTCCGCCGATGGCGGGGTTGCAGGACATCTGTCCGATGGTATCTGCATTCATGGTGAGCAGCAAAGTTTGACAGCCCATTCTGGCAGCAGCCAATGCGGCTTCAATCCCGGCGTGACCGGCACCGACGACAATGACGTCGTATTGTTTTGGATAAACGAACATTAGAAATTAAATAATAGCATATTTCCGCTTTAATATATTGTCATTAAACAAGTTACACATTATTCTTTTTTGATTTGTGGACAGATATTCGCATATCTTGAAGATGTGTTCAACGTCATCCTCCGTGCCAATTCCCTTGGAGATTTCTTCAACACTGAACCCCGTGCCGGGTTGTTTGGAGAGAAAATCCAACACCTTGCGCTGTATTTCAATCACCTTACCGGCGGCCTTCTTGCCAGCCTCGACGCCAGGTTGATGGTAGGCATTGATGTTGATTAATGAGGCGTAAAGGCCAACCGCCCGTTCAAACAATGCGATTAGCATTCCAATCACAAAGGGAGAAACTTCTTTGACTGTGATAGTGACGGATTCCCTGTCCTTTTCAGTGAGTGCTTGGCGGGTTCCCAGATAAAATCCGTGAAGATAATCCCCCGATGTCACTTTGGGTTCAACCTCCATGCTTTGGGTTTTCCCATCCTTCAAAACCTCTATAAATGTGACAAAGAAATTGTTCAGTCCATCCCTAAGCTGTTGAACATATGAATGCTGATCTGTTGCCCCTTTATTTCCGAAAACCACCATTCCTTGATTAACCACAGTTCGATTCAAATTTTGCTCTTTTCCGAGTGATTCCATCACGAGTTGCTGGAGGTATTTAGAAAACAGCTCCAAACGGTCTTTATAGGGCAAAACGACCATGCTTTTGGTTCCTTTACCGTTACCTGACTCGTACCAAGCGAGCGCAAGCTGTGCTGACGGGTTGGCTTTAACGTTATGTAGCCTTGTTGACTTGTCGCATTCACAAGCTCCTAAAATTAAATTAGTTATATCAATTCCTTGTAGAGCAGCTGGTAATAGCCCGACTGCTGATAATTCGCTGGTTCGGCCTCCGACCCAATCCCACATGGGGAAGTGCATCAACCATTTGTTCTTCAAGGCGCACTTGTCGAGATCACTGCCGTGAGAGGTAACGGCGACTGCGTGTTGTTCGAAGTGAAGCCCTGCCTGCTTGAAAGCGTTTTCTGCTACCAGCATTCCGTTGCGAGTTTCCTTGGTGCCGCCGGACTTGGAAATGATAATGCAAAGGGTTTTATCCAGGCCGGATCCAATTGTAGCAAGAACCCTGTCCATGCCGTCGGGATCGGTGTTGTCAAAGAAAAAAGGCTTGAGCTTGTCGGTACGAGGATCCCCCAAAGCGTGGGTGACGAATTGCGGGCCCAGCGCCGACCCGCCAATACCAATCAGAAGGAAATTTTTAAACGGCCCGCCTGCGCCACGAATTTTACCCGTGTGAATTTTGGCCGCGAATTTCTTGATTCGGGCGACGGTATCTTCAATTTCCTTGCGAATTTCCGGCAATGGAGCGAGCAACGGGTTCCGCAGCCAATAATGTCCCACCATCCGATTTTCATCTGGATTGGCAATGGCCCCGGACTCGATCGCCGCCATGTTGGCGAATGCCTTTTGCATCTGGGGTTCCATCGCCGCGAAGAATGTGTCATCCATCTTCATCCGACTCAAATCCACGGCCAGCCCAAGTTTGGAAAACTCAGTGTAATACTTTTGAAATCGCTCCCACCATTCCAGCTTTGAGTAATTCATAAAATTGGAAACCAAGTCGAATAAACTCGACGGTAACGTCTGGCAAGAAAATAGCGTGTATGGCCGAATCCGCAATGAGCGGGGTCTTAAAAATTTTGAAGCTGAATTGCGTCCGAAGTTTCAGGCTGCCAACAGGAAGGCGTACAGCCCACCCTTTGCCTATTTCACGGGCAAAGTGATGCGAATGGTCGTGCCGGAGCCAATTTGTGATTTAATCAGGACGTTGCCGTGGTGTGTTTCAACAATGCGGCCAACGATGGCCAAACCCAATCCTGTTCCCTTGGCCTTGGTTGTGCTCAAAACTGTTGTGAAGACGCGTTTTTGAACTTCCTTGCTCATGCCGCCACCAGTGTCTTTGAACTCCACCGTGACGTGAGTTGTCCGAGGATTGCTGCGCGGCAAACGAATGGCTTTGGACTCGACCGTAAGTGTTCCGCCACCAGGCATGGCCTCGACGGCGTTGAGGATAAGATTTAGAAATGCCTGTTCCAGTTGTGGTGCGTCGCCCATCACGACCGGCAAATCCGGCTGCAATTGCCGGACCAGCCGGATGTTTTGATTCGCCAGCTTGTGCCGGACCAGTAATCCCAGTTCGTCCACCAATTCATTCAAATTCACCGGCGCAAGCTTGGGCTCGGTTGTACGCGCAAACGTGAGAATCTGCTCGACGATCTTGTTCAGGTGCTCGATTTTCGCATCAATGATCCGGGCGTCCTTTGCGCGCGGGTCGCCGGCCGGAAACTTCAAATCCAGCGAATGATACAGCAGCTTCATCACCGTGAGCGGATTGCGGATTTCGTGTGCAACCTCGGCGGCCAGCAGGCCGAGAGCGGAGAGTTTTTCGTTCTGCCGCAACTGTTCCTCGACGTCCACGACGCGCTCATAAAGCCGCGCTTTTTCAATCGCAATCGCCGACAACTCGGCCAATGCGCTCAAAATGCTGATTTCCTCGTTGGAAAAACTATACGGACGGCCCATGTAGATGCTCAAGGTCCCGATCGCCTGGCCGGCAAAGAGCAGCGGCACGCTCAGCAGCGAAACCAATCCTTCACTCCGCGCGACTTCGACATGCTGATAACGGCTCGACTCCTGGACGTTGGCAACCTGTATCGGTTTTTTGCGACGTACCACGACGCCGAGCAGGCTGTCATCGACTGCCAACCGCGGTTTGTTGACGTAGGCTTCACCCGCACCGTAGCTGGCGCGCAAATCGAGCCATTCGCGGCTTTCGTCCAGCATCATCAGCGAGCACGTCCGCGCATGCATCAACACGCCCGCTTCGCGGGTGATGACCTGCAACGCTTCGTCGAGATTCAACGCGGAGTTGATCGTCCGGCTCACACTGGCAAGGGATTCAAACAAATGCGCCTTCAGCCGCAATTGCTCATAGAGCCAGGTGTTTTGAATCACCTTGGCCGCTTGCACCGCCAGTTCCTGAAGCAATTCCTGGTCATCCGCGGTGAAGGCGTCCGCGCGATCTGAATCCATGTTGAGCACGCCGCGGGTTTCACCGTTCACCTCCAGCGGCACGGCCAGTTCCGACCGCACATTGCGACGCGCCATCACGTAGCGCGGGTCCTGCGTCACGTCGCCGACGCGCGCGGGCTTGCCGGTGCGTGCAACCCAGCCGGTGATGCCTTCACCCATGCGCAATTTGAGCCGCGTTGCCGCCGCCGGCAGGTTTTCCGACGCGTGGATTTCCAGAAAGCCCGAGGTGGGATTGATCAAGACCACCGAGCCGCTCGACGCGCGCATCAGCCGCACGGCTTCGCTTACGATCAATTGCAATGCCTCCTGGGGTTCAAGCGTGGAATGGATGACATTGCCCACTTGATAGAGCAATTGCAGCCGCTCGTAACGCGACATCTGTCTGGAATGTTTGTCACTCACGATTGAATCTCAAGTTCATCGCACCCGCGCCGTCAACACCAGGCCCGTCGCCCCAAAAATGATATTGGGCAGCCAGGCTGCCAGCCACGCGGGCAAATGACCGTTAGGAGCCGAGCCGAGCGCAAGGCTGACGGACTGAATCACAAAATAACCGAAGCAAATAAAGATGCTGCCCGCCACGCCGACGAACAGATTGCGGTGCCCCGAAGCCGCGCCAAACGGAATGGCGATAAGCACCACGACCAGACACGTCCAAGGCGCGGCCAGCCGCCCATAAAATTTCGTGAACAGCCACCTTGAATCCGCACGCGGCAAATTTGGATTTAACCGCAAATGATGAAAAATGACTTTGAGCGGAATATCCGCCCGGCGGGAATTGCGGAGGCTCTGATAGCTGCCGATTTTGATCTCGTCCTCAATTTCCGCCGGTTTTTCGGTGAATTCCGGCATCGCCAGCATATTTGTCTGGAATGACGGCAACAATGGCGCGCTTGCGTCCGCCTGCGAATATCCCGACGCGTTAAAAAAAGTCCAGACGCCGGCGATGCGAATCGCGCGGTCGGCATACAAGCGGTGGCTCGAACCGTCGGGCAACGTCCAGTTCACCTGCGGCTTCAGCATTTCGGAGGTTTTTACGCGATATTCGGCAATAAACCAGGTGCGATGATCGCGCGCATTGGTGAAGCCGAAGTTGCGGAATTCGTTTTGCGTTCCAGCATCGCCCGGCTTTTGCACATGGCGTTCCAATATTCGTTCCGCCCAATTCGCACTGCGCGGCACGCACCACTCATTCAGCCAGAACAAAACCATGCTCGCAGCCAAACCCACGACCAGATAGGGCACGCACAAGCGCCACAAGCTCACGCCCGCCGCGCGCATGGCGGTGATTTCGTTGTGGCGGGCATGATTCGTGAGCGTGTAAAGCAACGAAAGCAGCAACACGACCGGCAGCACCGTCACCAAAAATTCCGGCGTCATCGCAACGGAATACTCGATGACATCGAGCAAATGCAGTTTGCGTTCCTGCATTTCCTGCAACTCGGTGAACAGGTCGTAGGAAATCCAGAAAATCAGAAAACCGCCGAGGCAATACGCCAGAGGCGTGAGCAGTTCGCGGAACAGATATCGGTCGAGCAACCGCATTGTGTGGTCAGAGTAAGCGGGGCGAGTCGTAGGGAGCAAGTTTTGTCGTCAGCGCAAAACTGATCCGCCGGACGAAGCTCAAAGCGTATCGTTGGTTTTCGCCAGCCTGCGCGCTTCGCGCTACGGCGCGGCAGCCTTCGCTCTCCGTTCTGGCTCGCCGTGCCGTGGCTCGTAGCGAAGCGGAGAGCGAAGGCTGGTGGGTTGGCAGGGACTCGAACCCTGGACCAATGCCTTAAAAGGGCACTGCTCTACCAACTGAGCTACCAACCCGCCAAGGTGCCAAAGGTTATCATACTAAAACAGTCGCCAGGCCACGCAAGGTTTTTCGTGATGAATTGAGGCCGAAAAGGCTGCCGGCCGCATTCTGACTTCCAGACCATTCAGTTTTTGCGATTTGTCTTTTTGACCGCACGGGTTAAAGTGTTTCATCAAAACTGCCACTTGCGTAAAATTCTGGGGCGTGCGCGGTTCGATCCCGACGCCGGGACCGACAACCGTGCGCTATGGCGGCAATACGTCATGCATCGAAGTGCGCGCCGGGGGAGAAATCATCCTCCTCGACGCGGGCACGGGGCTGCGTGCGCTGGGCCGTTCGTTGCTGGCGGAATTCAAGGATCAGCCGCTAAATCTGACCATGCTGCTGACGCACACGCATTGGGATCACATTCAAGGTCTGCCGTTTTTTGGGCCGATTTACAATTCACGCTGCCGGCTGCGGATTTTGGGCTGCGAAGGCACGCGCAAAGGCTTGGTCAATGCCCTGACTGGCCAGATGGAAAGCACCTACTTTCCCGTGCCGTTCAACAAGCTGCCGAGCAACATCGAAATCGAGGAACTCAAGGACTTCAACTTCAACATCGGCCCGGTGTGTGTGCGGGCGATGCGCGCCAATCATCCGGGCCTTTGCGTCGGCTACCGGCTGTTCTCGCCCGACAGCCTGATCGCCTTTTTCCCCGACGCCGAGCCGCGCACGGGCGGCAAGGACCGGGATATGATCGAATTCCTGCGCGACGTGGATTTGTTGATTCTCGATTCGCAATACGATTCCGCTGAATACCAGCAGCACCTCGGCTGGGGGCACGGTTGTGTGGATGATTCGGTTGCGCTCGCGCTGCAAGCCGGGGTCAAACAACTTTGTCTGTTTCACCACGACCCGGACCACGACGACAAACGGATTGCCGGGCTGGTCAGGCACGCGCGCCAGCTCGTGGCCAAACGCCGGGCGAAATTGCGCGTGGACGCCGCGCGTGAAGGAATGACGATTGATCTGCCGCTCAAATCGGTTTCTCGCCGTAGTTGATGGCCATCGCGCCGCCAAGCAGGTTGATGACGCGCACATTCACAAGCTTCAGTTCGCGCATTTTGGCCGCGACGGCTTGCTGCGCTGGATAATGTTTCAGCGATTCGAGGATGTAGGCGTAGGCGTCCGCGTTGCCGCAAAACAGCCGGCCGACGAGCGGCACGAAGCAACGCAAATGACCGAAATAAATTGCGCACCAAAGGGCGTTCGCCGGTTTGCCAAAATCAAGCACAACCAGCCGCGCGCCGGGTTTGGCGACGCGGTGCATTTCATCCAGACCTTTTTCCCAGCTCGTCAAATTTCGCAAACCGTAACCGACGGTGACAATATCGAATGATGCATCGGGAAATGGAATTTGCCGCGCGTCGCCCTGAATGAATTGCGGATTGGATTTGAGGTTTGAAATTTGAGATTTGGAATTTTTCCGCCGCCGAGTTTCAGCGATTTCAAGCATCGCCTGGCTGAAATCGAAACCGGTGACCTCCGCGCCGCGCCGCGCGAGCGCCAGCGCGAGGTCACCGGTGCCGCAGCACAAATCAAGCGCGCGATTGCCGGATTGAACGGCGGCGAGTTCAACGACGCGGCGTTTCCAGCGCCGGTGCAACCCGAAGCTCTGCAGGTCGTTGAGCAAATCGTAACGCCGCGCGATGGCGGCGAAAAGGTCATTGACCTTTGCCGCGCGTTGTTCGCCGGGAGTGTAGAAAACGTTGCTCACGCGTCAGTTTAGCACATTGGCAGGCGCAAAAGTCAAAAGCGCATAAAATTGCTTTGCGTCAAGCCAGCCTGAAATCGGGCTTGTAAATCCGGCAAGTTCGCATAGACTGTCTTTTTTCTTCTGGAAGCGAGCGTAGCTCAGCCTGGTAGAGCATCACGTTGCCAACGTGAGTGTCGAGGGTTCGAATCCCTTCGCTCGCTCCAATTTCCAGCCAGTTCTGGGTAATGGTGCCTTAGAGTGTGCCGATTTTTTCAAGCAATTCTGAGGCATCCTCGGTCAGATTATTGCTAAATTTTTTTGCTTGTAAAATCACAGGCTCATTGAATAGCCGAGCGTCAGGCGGGTGAACCGGCGATTGAAAAGACGAATGTTGAGGTTTTGCCGTTCAACGTGACTGGTGCAAATCAAATTCTCGTCCGGCTGGCCAAGCATTGGCGTTTTCTTGCACAAGATGCAGACTTGCGGGGCGAAACGGAGTTCAGGGCGTGAGCTTTTGGCATAGACCTTCGTCAGCATTGCCAACTGACTTATGCGGATGTTTGATTGCCCTGTGCAAGACCCAGACATTGAAACTGTGGTGAGAGACTCTAAAAATAACCTGACTTTCCGCATTATGGCTTATCGGAAACTCACAGAATTTGAGGTGCAATCAACAATTGGAAACTATTTGTCTCAACCCAAAATCAGGCGACGAAAAACGCCCGTTCGCAATAAGGAAATAACAATAATCACAGTGATTGGAATTGTTCCGGGGCTTTAATTTTCAGCACAAAACGGGCTTCACAATCCGTGGCACCATGACCCAGTTCTGGCACGAAACCCGCTGGCTATCACCCAAACATAAACGATTATTTCATCATGGCCCAGCCTACCAAACCCGTCGCCCTGAGCATGGAGCAAATCGGCGAGTTGAACCAGAAACTCTCCGCGTTGCGACACGACCTGAACAACAGTCTTTCGCTGATTGCCGCCACGGTGGCATTGATTCGCCGCCGGCCGACGGTCACCGAACAAATGTGGAACACGCTGGCCGAACAACCCCGTAAAATCGGCGAATCTTTTTCAGAATTCGCCCGCGAGCTGGAGGCGGCGCTCCACATCACGCGGTCTTGACCGCCCGGATTCAAAACGGCTTTTGACTTTGGCCATGACCGGTTTTTTGGCAGACTCGCGCGCGATGGAACAAACCGAAGCGGAACTGATTGCCGCAGTGTTGCGGGGCAATGCCGCCAGTTTCGAACCGCTGGTGCAAAGGTATTCGCCGCGTGTCTTTGCCACCGCCCGCCGTTATGCGCGCCGCGAAAGCGAAGTCGAAGACATCTCGCAGGAAGTCTGGCTCAAGGCGTTTGAAAAACTCAAAAGTTTCCGCGGTGAAGCTCCGTTTGAACACTGGCTCATGCGGCTGACGGTGCGGACGTGCTACGATTTTTTGCGCGGCCATCAGCGCAACCGCGAGTCGTCGTTTTCGGATTTGACCGAGCCGGAAAACGACTGGCTGGAGCGGTTCGTGGCGCAGCCGGAAACCGCTTCCGAAAACACGGATGCGGCAAAGTTGCTCGTCGAGCGCATTCTGGAACAGCTTTCGTCCCCGGCGCGGCTGGTCATCACGTTGCTCGAAATCGAAGACCGTTCGGTCAAGGAAATCGCCCAACTTACCGGCTGGTCGGTGCCGCTGGTAAAAGTCCGTGCGTTCCGGGCACGGGCCGAAATGCGAAAGATTCTGGCCAAGATAGCAATGGACAAGTATCTGTAACCCGGCATTGCAAGACGCCGTCTAAAAAATCGGGGTTTGTATGAACATCGCTGAACTGCAAAAGAAATTGCTCGCCGCCGCCCGCGCCAACCCGCCGGGCGACCGCGTGCCGTATGCGTTTGAAAAGCGCGTGGTGGCCCTGCTCGCGGCTCGTACCGCAGCCGATCCTCTGGCATTGTGGGTGCGCGGGCTTTGGCGGGCCGCCGTGTCGTGTGTGGCAATCGCCTTGCTGCTCGGCGCATGGGCATTTTTCAATCCGGCGGCTTCGTCCAAGACCGACGATCTTTCCCAGAATTTTGAAAACACGCTGCTGGCGTCCGTGGACCAAAGCGATCAGGCACAATGAATTCATGGAAAATCATTCTGGCGGCAGTGGTGATTTTTGGCGCAGGGGTGTTGACCGGCGGTTTGCTGGTCAATTACGTGGAGCAATCGCATCCAAAAGATATTCAGCGTCCGCCTGGCGAATTGAACCCTCATCCACAAGCGAATAATCGCGACCACGACCAGCCGGATCCACAGGATTTGCCCAAACCGCGTCCGCCGGAAATACTCAGCAAGCAATTCATGCAGCAGCTTGACAAGGCGCTTCATTTCACGCCGGAACAACGTGCTGCAATTGCCAAAATCGTCACCGACGGCCAGGAACGCAACCACGAGATTTGGACCAATGTTGCGCCGCAGTTTCACAAGGGGCTGCAGGATGTCCGGCAACAAATTCGCGAGCAACTCACGCCGGAACAACGGAAACAGTTTGAAGAATTGCTGAAACGGTTTCGACCGGCAGGACGTCGCCCGCAACTGCCGGCAAATTCGCCGTCACTCACAAACAAACCGCCGGGGATGGAGTCAACCAACCCGCCACCGGGCGTTTGACTTTTATTTTCCGTTCAGCAGCGCGCCGATTTTTTTGCGCAATTCCCCGGTGACCGAATCCATGGAGCGATTGGCGTCCACGATGTTGAAGTCGTAGGTCTTTTGCAAACGCCGGAACACGGCTTGGATCGCCGTCTGATATTTCACAAAGCTGTCGAACATGTCGCGCGACAGGCCGAGGTCCATGCCGCTTTCCCAATAATCCAGCGTCGCGCTTTTGGCGAGATTGCGCTGAACCAGTTCCTCCGGTTCGACGGAAAGATAAAACACCGCGTCGGGTTCAAGCGCGATGCCATAAAGGTTTTTCAGCCACGCTTCATCCATGCCGCGCACCATGTCGCGCGCCATGAGGGTGTAAATGTAGCGGTCGGCCAGAACGATGAAACCCGCCTTGAGCGCCGGCAAAATAATGTTTTCCAACTGGTCGGCGAAATCCGTCGCGTAAAACAAACTCAACGTCGTCCGGCTTAAAATGTTTCCTTCCTGCGCCCCTTCGAGTTCGGCACTTACGAGCGTGGAGCGTTTCAAACCGACCTGCACCGTGGCGTGGCCGCCGGTTTCGAGGCTGTACACCAACCGCGCAATTTGCGTGGAGCGGCCCGAACCGTCCGCGCCTTCGACCACAATCAGCCTGCCCGTTAGGTCCTCAAGTTGAACGCCGGGAATGCCGTGCCCGTAAAATCGGCGGCGTTTGTTTATGGGGGCGGAATTGGTTTTCATGCGGCCGAATCCTCTTCCATCTCCGTTGCCTTGTCCTCCGGCGGAGCTGATGGCGGCAACGGCAACGGGCTGCGGCGTTTGAACTTTTTCAAATCAATGCGTTCGCCCACCAGTTTGCGCACGAGCGCCTGCTGTTTTTCCACGTGCAGGTTGGCGTCCATCACGACGAAATTAAATTCATCGCTGATGGCCATGTATTGCTCCAGGATGCGGCCCTGAAAAATGCGGAAACTTTCGTAGGGATCGTTCGACAGCCCCAGGTCCATGCCGGCCTCGAAAAATTTCAGCTTCGGTCGGCCTTCGAGAATGCGGTTGAGCGACACTTCCAAATCCGCCTTGAAGAAAATCGTGAGGTCGGGCTGGGCCGCGAAATTGTAGATGCCACGCACCCATTCGGACGGGCAGCCGCGCACCACGTCACGCGCGAACGCGGTGAAAATGTAACGATCGCACAAGACCACGTAGCCCGCGCGCAAAAGCGGCAGCAAATGACGCTCGTAGCGGTCGGCGAAGTCCGTGGCGTGAATGAGACTGAAGGTCGTCGGCGTGAGCAGTTCGCGCTTTTTGCCTTTGCTCGTGGCCGACTTCACCAGTTCCGAAGAGTTCCACTCGCTGAAATAGACCTTGATGCCCTCGGCTTCCAGCCAGCGCTTGAGCAGATAAATCTGCGTGGACTTGCCCGACCCGTCGAGGCCCTCAACGGCGATAAGTCGTCCCGGAAAATTCAGCTTGGCAAAAGTTTTCATCATTCAAGCCAACCGCATTTTTTGATTCTATGCAATCTGACGCGGCTCACAAGCGCAAGTTGATAACAGAATTGTCGCACGCGTTTGCTTCGCTCATTCTTGCCTCAAGCCCGGGATTTCGGCTATGCTGTGACTTTGATTAATTGAATTATGCCACTGACCTCGCTTGAAAAAATCATCCCGATGCTCCAGGTGGCCATCGGTCCGGTCATTCTCATTTCCGGTATCGGCCTGTTGCTGCTTACGATGACCAACCGTTTGGGCCGCGCCATCGACCGGGCGCGGCAACTGACGCGCGAATTGCCGGGGCGCACCGGACGCGAGCGCGAACAAACACTGGCGCAAGTGGCCATCCTCTACCGTCGCGCACGGATGATTCGTTTGAGCATCACCCTCGCCGCGCTCAGCGCGCTGCTGGCGTCGGCGCTCATCATCACGCTGTTTGTGACCGCGCTGCTCCAATGGGAGGCCGGACTGTCCGCCAGCCTCATTTTCATCGCCTGCATGGGTTCGCTGTTCGCGTCACTCCTCGCGTTCATTTGCGACATCAATCTGTCGCTGCACGCGCTCAAGCTGGAATTGGAAAGCATCAAACCCGACCTCGACTGAACGTCATTGTTTGGGCAAACCGGACGGATCACGCGGCTGGAAGCCGCGCTGACTGGCAGGCAAGATACCCGCCGCCACGGTGTAGCGGCACGCTTCCCAGCGTGCCAGTGATGGTGGCTTCCGACCGCCAGTTGAGTTGGGTGCAAGGACCAGGTTGCGCGTCCAGCCAAGGCAGATGGTCTTCAATTTGACTTGCCCGCCCGCCGCCGGGCGCGTATTAGAATGGCCGCCGAATTGTTGTGCCCGCGTGGCGGAATTGGCAGACGCGCTAGATTCAGGTTCTAGTGGGTAACACCGTACAGGTTCAAGTCCTGTCGCGGGCACCAGTCTTCGCTTGGAGCGCAGCGCAAAGCGAAGACTGCCGCGCCGTAGCGAAGCGAAGGCGGGCCATACGACAGTAACTTCAAGCTTCGACCCGGCGAGCCAGCCTTCGAGCTACGGTTGGCGGGCCAGCCTTCGTTTACTGTACACCGCGAGCCTACGGTTGGCAGGCCACCATCTTCCAGATCGTTAAACCGTTAAATCGTTGAACCGTTGCATCGTTGAATCACGTAAAACGAAGTTGGGGAGCACGCCCGCCCCGGGCGTCGCTGGACGCGCCTCGCGTCCAGCCGTTTGGTGCAGGTCCGTTTTTTATGCGTGCGAATCTTTTCGGCGCGTTCGATGTTTTCCGCGAGGGCGCGGAAAACTGCGCCCGAGGCGGGTGCGCCCCCATTTCAATTATGGTTTTCGGGTTGAATCGCATAAACCGGTGCAACGGCTCAACGATTAACTTTCACCAGCTCACCGGCACGGTCATCTTTTTCCCGAAGCGATTGTGATAATGCACCTGCCGCCGTTGCTGGCCGTATTCGTGGACCAGTTTTGTGATTTTCACGTCGTAGCAGCAGTATTCGGCGATTTCCGCCAGTTTGCCTTCCTTGAACCAGTGGATGGCCTGCAGGCCTTCGGCGGTTTTTTCCACGCCGAACGTCGCCGTCGCAATCGAATCCAGCGACAACCGGTGTTGCAGTTTGTTCTGCAAATCCACCATCAGGTCGAGCGTCGGCAACTGGCTCAAATCAAACGTCGTGTAACCATGCAACACTTCGTAATCGAATCGCAGAATGTTGAAACCGACGATGAGATCGGCGCGTTGCAAATCCTTGAGGAGGTCGTCCACCTGTTTCTCGCCGTAAATTTTGTAATCGCCGCGCCCGGTGCTGAACGTCACGCCGACACTCATGCCCATGCGGTTGATGTTGCCCCAGCCGCCCACTTCATCGGCGGACTTTTGCGTTTCGAGATCAAAATAAACAATGTTTTTCAAAATGCTCGCATTATGAAAACCGCATTTGCCATCGAAAACAATTCCAAACCACCACCTGCCGCCGGGAAATGACTAATTCCTAAATCCGAATGACTAAAGAATGTCCAAATGACCCAATGACTAACGCGCCTGCCAGGCTGCTCATTCGAGCTTCGGGCTTATTTGTTATGGTTTAGTCATTAATCATTCCGCACAGCGGCATGGTTTAGTCATTAGTCATTTTCCTGGCGCGCAACGCAGCGCCACCACCCAATTGGGACAAGCCACTTCCCGGCTTGCGAAATTCCGCGTGTCGTTCCACATTCCCCACATGTCACTGACCCCTTCCACCATGCTGCCGCTCGGCACGACAGCGCCCAATTTTCGGTTGCCGGACACCAACGGGAAAACCGTCTCGCTGGCGGATTTCAAGGACCAGCCCGCGTTGCTCGTCATTTTCATGTGCAACCATTGTCCTTACGTGCAGCATATCCGCGCCGGACTCGCGCAACTGGCGCACGATTACCTGCCACGCGGCGCGGCCATCGTCGGCATCAACTCCAACGACGTGGCGAATTATCCCGACGACAGTCCGGCCAAAATGGCCGCCGAAGTCAAGGCCGCCGGTTATTTGTTCCCGTATCTTTACGATGAATCGCAGGCCGTCGCCAAAGCCTATCACGCCGCCTGCACGCCTGACATCTTCCTTTTCGACCGGGGACGACGATTGGTTTATCGCGGCCAGTTCGATGCCAGCCGGCCCGGAAACGGAATTCCCGTCACCGGAAAAGACTTGCGCGCGGCACTCGACGCCGTGCTCGCCGGAAAAACCACTTCAGCATTTCAAGCGCCCAGCATGGGCTGCAACATCAAATGGAAGGCTGGAAACGAACCGGGACATTCCTAAATTCTTGTAGCAGCCGAGATCTGCTGGGTCGTAGCGTTCGGCGCGAAGACCGGGAACGAGGCGCTGATTGGGTTGAGGGTTCATGGTTGAGAGTTGAGAGTTCTGAAAAGCCAGAGTCTCCTAACCCGCCTTCGCTTCGCTGCGGCGCGGCAGGCGTCAGTTGCTACTTCTTTAACGGGCTGTTAAACGGCTCATTTGTCGTGTAACGAACCCGGGGCGGTCCTGTCCAAATCAGGGAACGCGATTTTGAAAGGCCATGAAGGTTGAGGAAAACCAAAACGGCGCGGCGCCGAAAATTCTGGAGCAACTGGTCCATCAGGCCGAACGCGCCGGGGCGAGCGACATCCACCTCCAGATGCGCGGCAAGACCGCCGAGGTCAACTTCCGCCTCGACGGGATCATTGTTCCCGGCGTGGAACTTCCCGCTAACGTGGCGGAACGCGTCTTTGGCCGGATCAAATTCCTGGCGCGGCTGAAGACGTATCAGGATTCGCTGCCGCAGGACGGCCGCATTTCGCGCGACGACCTCGGCAGCAAGAACGACATCCGCGTGGCCACTTATCCAACCGTGACCGGCGAAAAAATCGTCCTGCGGCTTTTCAATTCGTCCCCGGCCATATCGCTCCGCGAATTATCCCTGCCCGCCGCCGCAATCGCCGAACTGGAACAATTTCTTCGCCAATCCACCGGCCTGCTGCTTCTCACCGGTCCGGCGGGCAGCGGCAAGACCACCACGATTTACGCCTGCCTCCGCCATCTGGTCGAACCCGGCGGACGCCAGATCATCACCGTCGAAGACCCGGTGGAACAGATTGTTCCCGGTACGATGCAGACCGAGGTGAATGAAGCCATCGGCCTTGATTTCGCCCGCGCCGCGCGGCATCTGCTGCGGCAGGACCCGCAGGTGCTCATCATCGGCGAGATTCGGGATGAAGCCACTGCGCAACTGGCCGTGCGCGCCGGTCTGACGGGGCATCTGGTCATTTCCACGTTGCACGCCGGGTCGTGCCGGGGCGTTTTCGAGCGGCTGCTCGTGATGTGCGCCGACCATTCCGCCGTGGCCAGCGCGGTCGAACTGGTTTTAAACCAGCGGCTTATCCGCAAATTGTGTTCCGCGTGCGGCGGCACCAGGTGCGATGCCTGTTTGCGCACCGGCTATCAGGGCCGGGTGCCGCTGGTGGAATGGTTGCGGGTGGACGAGGCGATGCGCGCGAAAATCCGGCAGCGGGAATTGACAGCATTGGTGCCGGCCCGGCCCTTGGAAGAATCGGCGCGTGAGCTTTTGCAGCAAGGCCTGTCCAATCAAGCAGAATACCAAAGAGTATTCGGCCTATGAAACTGGACGAATTTGCCTTCTTCAACCAACAACTGGCCGCGATGCTGCGCGACGGCATCCCGCTCGAGGGCGCGCTGCGGCGGCTCTGCCAGGAAATGCGCGCCGGGTCGCTCCGCACCGAGTTGCAGGCACTGGAAGCCGACCTCGCCAAGGGCACGCCGCTGGCCGACGCGTTGCAGTCCCGCCGGCTGCCCGAACTTTACCGGCGGATGATCATGGTCGGCGTCAAAAGTGGCGATCTGCCCGGCGCGCTGACCATGCTGGCGGATTATTTCCAGCGCCAAAACAGTTTGTGGGTGCGGCTGAAAGGGCTCATGGTTTATCCGCTCATCGTCCTGTTGGTTGCCTTTTTAATTTCCGCCGGGTTCGCGCTGCTTTGGTTCCACGTCATTGGACCGGCCCTGCTGGTTGATTTTAACGGTTGGCGGGTTCCGGGGGCGACATTGTCGGCCATCGTGATTTTACAGCATGTTTGGATTTTTCCCGTTGCTTTCGGCCTTTTGTTTTTGCTGGGGCTGGCCGTCATTTTTGTTCCGGCGCTGCGGGAAGAATATCGCTGGCGATTGCCCGCGTTCAAGGAAGCCAGCATGTCGCGGGTCGCCGCGTCGCTTAATTTGCTTCTGAAAAACGGGGTCAATCTGCCGGAGGCCATCGGCCTGGTTGAAAAACTTGAGAACAACCGGGATGCGGCGGCGGATTTGAACCGCTGGCTGAAAAACATCACCTCCGGCGTGACGAAGTTTTCCGAGGTCGCCGCGGTAAACCGGCTGTTTCCGCCGATGTTCGTCTGGGTCGTGGCCAATGCGGGCGAGGATCTGGCGGCGGGCTTTCAACGCGCGGCGGAAATTTATCAGTCCCGTGCCATCTACCGGACGGAAGTGGCGCTGTACTCGGCGCTGCCCATCTCCGTCCTGTTTTTGGGGGCGGTTGTTTTGTCCGAAGCGTATCTGGTGGCGAGTCTGTTTCTGGCCTTTTTCAGTTGGATCGGATGACAATGCTGGCATTCATCTTTGGTGACGCAGGCGGGCCAAATCATATTGGTTGGTGGTCGCTGCCGTTCAGCCTTGTTTACTACGCGCTATTCTTCCTGGTGCCCATTGGCTGCCTGGCCGTGCTGGTTCACAAAATCTTTTCATTGCCGCTGCGCCGGCGCGAACGGGCCCGGTTCTTTCTTGACCTGATCGAAACCGCGCTGGACCGTGGCCAATCCGTGGAGCACGCCATCGTTTCCGCCGCCGAAAGCCGCGACCGCGCGCTGGACGTGCGTTTTTACCTGCTGGCGGCATACATCGAAGGGGGTCTGCCTCTGGGGGCGGCACTGGAAAAAGTGCCGCGCTTTCTGCCGCCGCAAATTTCCGCCATGCTGCGCGCCGGGGAAAAACTCGGCGACTTGAAGCGCGTGCTGCCGGCGTGCCGTGAAGTCCTGCGCGATCCGCCGGCGGCCGTTCGGAGTGCCATGCATTACATGGTCGCGGTGCTGCTGGCTTTTTCGCCGGTGGCGATTTATGTGATGGTATTCCTGACAATTTTTGTTTTTCCAAGATTTCGCGAAGTCATCGCTGGAATGGGCATACAGCCGCCGGCATTCGAGCGGCTGGCCATTTCCCACACCGGCTGGCTGGTTGGCGTTGAAGCGTTGGTTTTCCTGCTGCTCATCCTGGCCACGCTGATTTACATCGGCGGAACGCAATTCATCCGCTGGTTCCAATTCCAGGGGTTGCCGTTTGTGGATTGGACGGCGTGGCGGATTCCGTGGAAGCAAAAGCGGCTGCAGCGGACGTTTTCGGCCATGCTCGCCGTGCTGCTCGACGGTGGGGTGCCGGAAGCCGAGGCAGTCCGGCTGGCGGGCGATTGCACTGCCAATGAAATCTGCCGTCGCCGCACCCGGCTTGTGATTGCCACGCTGGAACGGGGAACCAAGCTGGATGATGCCGTCCGCGCCTTCGATGACCACGGTGAATTTCACTGGCGGTTGACCAATGCGATTCACGCGCGCGGCGGATTTTTGAACGCGCTGCGCGGCTGGCACGAGGCACTCGACGCCAAGGCATTCCAACAGGAGGAAGCCACCGCCCATGTCGTCACCAGCGGCCTGGTGATTTTGAACGGGGTGCTGGTCGCGCTGGTGGCGATGACGGTGTTTGGCACCCTGATTGCAATGGTGGAAGCATTGGAGGCGGGATTATGAACCTGGGACCGGCAGAACATTTTTCAATACCGCTCAAACGCAACCACGGTTTTATGATGGTGGATTTGTTGGTCGGCATGGCGATTCTCGCCGTGGCCATTATGCCGCTGGCGTTTTCCTACGTTCGTGAAACGCGGCTGTTGCGCGCCGAATATTTTCGCGGCACGGTCATGGAGATCGTGGATGGCGAGATGGAAATTCTGGCGGCCGGCGAATGGCGGGATTTTCCGGAGGGCTCACAACCCTACACCGTTCATGCCCACGCCGCCGCCAATCTGCCGCCCGGACATTTTCAATTGACCAAAACAGGCAACCATCTCCGTCTCGAATGGACGTCGGATCAACGGCAGGGCGTCGGCCCGGTCGTTCGCGAGGTCACCATCAGATGAAACTGCGTTCATCCATTTGCCAGGCCCAAGCCCGGACGGGATATCTCTTGATAGAGTGCCTGGTTTACCTGTCGGTGCTCGTGGTAATTCTCGGCTTCGGCCTCGGGGCGTTTTACGTCTGCTGGGATTACTCGAAGGCGCTGCATTATGCGACGGATGACATCACCGCCGCGTTGCACGCCGGCGAACGCTGGCGGGCGGACATTCGCAGTGCCACGGGAAAAATCGCCGTCGAGACCACGCCGGAGGGCGAACGGCTGCGAATTCCCCATGGGACCAACGAACTCATTTACAGTTTCAATGCGGGCGAAGTCCGCCGCCAGATGGCGTCATCGGATTTTTTGGAATTGCTGCTGCCCAAGGTCACGGTATCGCAAATGGTGATGGAAACCCGCGGGCCGGTGGCCGCCTGGCGGTGGGAACTGGAACTGACGTCGCGCCGCAAGGAAACCCGCCTGCCTTTATTATTCACGTTCGAAGCGGCAGCCAAACCGACGCCATGAAAGTTTCCCGATTCAATCTTGCCCGGCGTCACCGTCAAAGCGGTTCAGCCGTGCTGGTTTTTATCACCTTGCTGGCGATCATGTTGCTGCTGATTACCGCCAACAGCAGCACCCTGCTCCATTTGCATCGTGAATTGAAATTGTTGGACCAGCGGCAGGTCGAACGGCTGAACACCTCGCAGACCAACGCCACGGACCGGGCCACGCTGCCGCCCGTTCCGGCTGAAACCCGGGGGACAAAATGAACACCGACGCCAGTGCCAAAATCAAGATGCTCAAAAGCTCGTTGCATTGCTACGTGTGCGGGCTGCTCGGGCTGCTGCCGGTGATCGGCCTGCCGTTCGCAATCGCGGCGCTGGTGATTTCAGGGAGGGTCCGCGCCGGACAGAAAAAATATTGGAATGCCGCGCGGCCTTACTGGATTGAGGGCGTCGTCTGTGCCGCCGTCGGGACCATTTTTTGGGGGTTCATCCTGACCATCATCATTTATCAGGCGGCCACCGACGGCGGTTCCCGCTGAAGCGCCAGTTTCTCAGGCTTTCGGCAGTTTTTCCTCGACCATTTCACACAGGGCATGGAAAAGGATTTGATGCCCCTCCTGGATCCGCGCGGTGTTGTTGCCCGATACGATTAAATCCAGAGTCGCCATGCCCTTGGTGAACCCGCCGTCGCGTCCGAGGAAACAAATGCTTTCGACCCCTTTGCGCCCGGCTTCTTCGAGCGCGCGCGAAACGTTTTTTGATTTGCCGCTGGTGGTGAAGGCGATGAGCACGTCGCCCTTTTCGCCCAGGCCCCAGACCTGCCGCGCAAAAATTTCATCGGCACCGTAGTCGTTACAAACGGCGGTCATGAATTCGCCGTTGGCCGTAAGTGAAATGGCCGGATACGGCCGGCGGTCTTCGCGATAGCGGCAGAGAAATTCCGTGGCCAGATGCGTGGCGTCGGACGCGCTGCCGCCATTGCCGCACACGAGCAGCTTGTGGCCGGAGGTCAGGCAGGCCAGAACCATTTTCGCCGCGCGATTCAGCGGCTCATCCAAACCCGTCAAGCCGCGAAGTGTCGCGACCGATTCCTCAATCGCCCGCAGTAATTGTGTCATGCGGGAAGACTAGTTGTTGGCCGTTGAAAGAAAAGGCGAAATGAAGTATCGCTTGGATGTGCCCGCTCAACGCCGGAATCAAAATTCAGCGTTCACTCTGGTTGAGCTTCTGGTTGTCATCGCCATCATCGGGATTCTGGCGGCGCTATTGCTTGTGGCGATTGCCCAAGCCAATGGAAGAGCATTGCGAATTCAATGCGCCAACAATGTGCGACAACTTGGATTGGCTTTGCAGGGGTTTGTGACAGACAATCACACTTATCCGTTGTTGGTAAATCCGCATTCGGAAACGGTTGTGTGGGAACAAGCTCTGCAAAAATATGAACTTTCGCCCACTGATACCAATCGGTTTTCAAAATGGATTGAACAAGGCGTCTGGAAATGTCCGACTGCGAACAAACCGGCGAACTGGCCGGAACACACAGGATACGTCAGTTATGGTTACAATTGGTATGGTATGAGCGCACGAAAAGATACCAATTCGCTTGGACTAGGCGGGCATTACGTTTGGAACGCTTCGCGCTTACCCGCTCCAGCAGTGAATGAATCGGAAGTTGTTAGTCCGGGTGAAATGATGGCGATTGGCGATGGATTTCATGGAGATAACGGCATAATTGAGGATGGCGGTTGGACATTATGGCGCAGCCTCGATGCAAAGGATATGGCGGATAGCACTAGAAGAAGCTATGCGCGCCATCAAGGCAAAGCCAACGTGGTGTTTTGCGATGGCCACGTCGAATCACCGGCGCTGAAATTTCTTTTTGAAGACACCAGCGACGCAGCGTTGTCCCGCTGGAATCGCGACCATCTGCCGCATCGTGAAAAATTGTCGCCGTGATTCGGTAGGGCTGCGCAGCGGAGACTGTCCCAAAACTCCGGCATTTTTTGAATGAATTACGGTGGTTGGAGTCTGAGCGGCATGGCACAACCCATCACACCCGATTACGGTCAGCAATTTCTCTTTCCCCCCGCGC
>Ga0074044_10000569_pt1 | contig 35511 bp, 31 predicted proteins | sample BogForMeECP23OM1_FD_94443 | JGI IMG/M metagenome (GOLD analysis project Ga0074044, IMG submission 94443) | Bog forest soil microbial communities from Calvert Island, British Columbia, Canada - Bog Forest MetaG ECP23OM1 | ecosystem: Environmental > Terrestrial > Soil > Wetlands ...
CTCCGGCTTCCGCACCTCGCTGACCCGCACCATCAACTACGCCGGACAGCAGATGGGCCTGTTCAAAGACGTAAAAGAAAATCTAACCGGAGACGACGTCCGCGAAGGCCTGGTAGCCGTGATCAGCGTCAAGCTACCGCAGCCCCAGTTCGAAGGCCAGACCAAGGGAAAATTAAATTCCGACATAGCCGGCATAGTGCAGGCCGTAGTCAACGAAAAGCTAGGAGCATTTTTCGAGCAAAACACCGCCGTAGCGCGCAAGATCATCAACAAAGCAATCGACGCAGCCAGAGCCAGAGAAGCCGCCCGCAAAGCCAGAGACCTGACCCGCCGCAAAGGCGCGCTAGACGGCGGAGGCCTACCCGGCAAACTAGCCGACTGTTCCGAGCGTGATCCCAACCGCTGCGAGCTTTTTTTGGTTGAGGGTGAATCCGCAGGAGGAACCGCGAAACAAGGCCGCGACCGTCGCTTCCAGGCCATCCTCCCGCTAAAAGGAAAAATCCTGAACGTAGAAAAAGCGCGCTACGACAAGATGCTGGCCCACGAAGAAATCCGAGCCATGATCACCGCGCTAGGCACCGGCATCTCGAAAGAAGATTTCGATCCAACCAAAGTCCGCTACGGCAAAATCATTCTAATGACCGACGCCGACGTAGACGGATCCCACATCCGCACGTTACTGCTGACCTTCTTCTTCCGCCACATGCAGGAGCTGATCAAGCGCAACAACGTCTACATAGCCCAGCCCCCGCTCTTCGGCATCAAGAAGGGCAAATCGCACCAGTACATAAAAAACGAACACGAATTCGTCAAGGTCATGGTGAAGCGCGCCTCCGAAGGCCTGATCATCCGCTACGGAGAAGGTGCCGCCAAGCTGGAAGGCGCGGCCCTGACCAAGTTCATCACCGTCCTGAACGAGTATCTCGGATTCCAAGACAAGCTGAACAAGCGCATACGCGAAGAAAAGATCACCGCACTGCTGCCCAAGCTCGACCTAGCCAAGCGCGCCGACTTCGAAGGCGACAAGAATACTCCGCCCAAGAAAATCGAGAAGCTGGAAAGAGAATTAAAGCGCCTGCAAAAAGATCTGAAGCTAAAGAGCCTGGAAACGCGTTTCGACGAAGAACATAACCTCTGGGAGCTGCACTTCGTAAACGCGCAGGGAGCCGAGCACGTCATCAACTGGGAACTGGCTTCGACCCCGGAATGCCGCCAGCTCATCACCAAGTTCAAGCAGATCGAGCAATATCTCGAACCGCCCTTCGTAATCGAAAGCGTGCCGAGACCCGCGAAGACGGCAACCAGCACCGCCGAGAAAGACGAAGAAGAGAATGAAGAAGCAGGCGAGAGCGAAGGCGAAAATCTGAGCGCCTCTGAAAACGAGAAAGAAGAAGCCGAGAAGGCCCAGAAGAAAACCGGCAAGCCGCCGGCGCTCAAAGGAAGAGCGAAAGAGCCTGAGATCGTCGAGAAAAACACTGCCCGCGAACTGTTCGACTACGTCCTGAACGAAGGCCGCAAAGAGTACACCGTCCAGCGCTACAAAGGCCTCGGAGAAATGACCGCCGAGCAGCTCTGGGAAACCACCATGGACCCCGAGCGCCGCACCCTCCTGCAAGTAAGGCTAGAAGACATAGCCGAGTGCGAAACCATCTTCACCACCCTGATGGGCGAAGACGTAGAAGCGCGCAGAAAATTCATAGAAGACAACGCGCTCGACGTGAAGAATCTGGACATCTAAGCGTAGCGCCGGCGTCTCGCCGGCAACAACGCGATCACCATAAGCAAGGCGAAGGATCTGCTCGTGTAGGGCGGGCGCCCCCCGCCCGTCGCCGTTGATTTTGCTTTTGATTGTGTGGTGACGGGGATACGCTTTGTCCCATCCAACCGACGATCTTCCCACACGATTGCGCCATGTGACGCCAGTGGGAGTCTGCGATAAAATTGGCAATGCGAGGCGAAGATGCTGCACAAAAACTCCCGAGAGCGATACGAAAAGCTGAAGATGCAGTTCCGTCGACTGATGCGGAACTTCAACCACGATGATCTTGACGACTTCATCGCAACGGCGAACTCAATGCCGGAGTGGATGAAGCACGATCCGTCGTTGACCCAGGAGCAGCGGGACGCAATCGTACGGTTCACGGTCGAGGGAAGTATTGACTGGCAGATTTGCCATCAGATCGCAAATCGGCAGAAGCACGGCAAACCACAGCGACCCGGCGGGCCTGCGTTACAGGTCAAGTCGGTGAATATCAACCCCGGCGGGCGTGGATTCCTTCTGCAATCGACTTTGTCGGCTCCTGTGATCGGATCGGGCGAAGACATCAGTGTTGATTACTCCGGCTTCCAGGAGTCGGCCTTGGCCTTCGTCATTCGGACGTTCAAGCATTTTCATTACATGTTTGAGATGGCGACGATCCCGCCTGCTCAGCGTCAGATTCCGAAACTGGCAGACCTTGTTGGCATGTAGACTTGGCTATGACTTCTACCACACAATCGCTTGACCTTCGACGAGGCAATCATTTCGTCCCCGCCTGTTACCAGCGTGGGTTTACGGACGCCGAAGGCAAGGTGTGGATCAGATTCGCCGTCGGAACTCTGAAGCATCTGGTCCCGGAAAGCGTCGGACTGAAGAATGATCTATACATCTTCGAGGAAAATGGTGTCGAGACAGACAAAGTTGAAATTTTCTTTGGCCAGCATGTAGAGGATGATTTTGCCCACCTGTCGAGAAGGATCAAAGAGAAAGCGGACCAGTTCTCGCAAATGTCCGGGGATGAAGCGGGCGTGCTGTTGCGATTCGTAGCGTCGGAGGCCGTCCGAACACTAGGTCACAAAGCGACAATGTCGTAACAGGCGAATGGAGCGCCCATAGACGCGAATACCTTCGTTCGTGTCATGGTCCGAAAAATGAAGGCGCTCCTCGACTATTGGACCCAAAATCTACCGACAATTCGGTTCTTTACTCCGCTGCCCAACATCGGCGAAACGTACATCACGGGCGATCATCCGGTCGTGGTCCTTCTAATAAACGACAATCAAATCTGGGAGCCGATCAGCAGACCCGTGCAAGGAATCACAAATCTCACCGATATTCTCCAACATCCGAAACATGCATTCATGGTTGCTCTCTCGCCGTATGTCTGTGCTTCCATAGTTCGTGGAGAGCCTGGACAAGTTCATCTTCCACCGAAAACTGTTGATCTGAAGGATGTCAGGCAGTTCAACGACCTGATTAGCAACCAATGCAAAATCTTCACGCTTGCACGAGACCGCAGTTCGCTGGAGAAGACTGACCGACAACTTCCTCGATGGTGAATGAGTGGGTGCTAAGCACGTCGTTCTTTTCATCACAATCAGCCGGTGTCCGCCGTCACATGCGCGCAACTCGCCCGATGCGAGAATAATCCCTGATGGACCAGGCCCGAGGTGCGCCTGTCTCGTAGAAGCTCTTTGACAATCGAAGCTCGAGGCGAACGGCAGACCCGATTCCTACCAAATTCCGGAGAAAAGCGGAGCAAAACCACTTAAGTCCTTATTCCAGAATACTTTGATTTAACCCCTTTAAAATCAAAGACCGGAGCGAAATTTTCCCCGTAACCTGCTGATTCTAGGAGACACAGGGGGAGGGGGGTACCGGTACCAACCAGTAAACAAGACCCAAAAAAAGGAAACAACCGTCTGCGGTCTCCATCATGAAGATGAAAGCGTCGCACGGCTCACGCCGTACTTCACCTCCGGATAAACCCGGTCAAACGAGACCCAAAGCGCAGCGATCACGACGAATACGAGGTAGCTTCCCTCCGGACCAACCGAGCCGCCCGCAAGCCAGTCGGGACCATGCAAGCTGGAGTTGAGCAGATGCCCAGGCAAAATCTGTCCGCTGTCAGGAACGGAGTACAGATAGCTCTCGCCCCAATCCCAAGCCATGTGAAAGCCGACGGCCCACCACAAATCGCCCGTCCGCCGCAGCGTGAGACATAAAAAAAAGCCGATCAATCCCGTCGCCACGAGGCCTGTCTCCGATTCGCCCGCATTCCCGCCATGGATGTAACCGAACGCAACCGACAGCAGCGCCGCCGCCGGCCAGAAATTCATTCCCCGCGAGAGCACCCATTGCGAGTAGCCGCGCAGCAGGAAATCTTCAAAGAATCCCGTGAGCAGAAAAAACACGGCGTAATAAGCGGCACATTCCCAGATGCGCGCGCCGTGCAGGGAAAGCGACCCGAATTCAAACGCGCCCGCGACGCGCAACGCCAGCATCAGGACGCTCAGCGACGCGATTCCCCACAGCGTCCCCACCCAGAAGTTTCGTCCGAAGGCGCGCCGCGCGGGCAGCCCGAACTCGCCAAATGGACGGTCCTCAATGCGGGCCATCGCAAAGCCAGGCAAGATCGCGGCCAGCATCATGCCGCCTTCGACCATCATGCGCCACCAGAGAACGCTCACATGCGAGTGGAGCGACACCACCAGCCAACCTTCCACTTGGAAGACGACAAACGCCAGCGCCAGGTAAATCAACCAGCGTGTGCCCGGATAAATTCCCTGCGGACCAATAAAAACAGCGCGCAGCGGAGACTCGCGGCGAGCGCTCGTCGTTGAAAGAGACGCCGGTGAAGACGGGGGTGAAACCGAAGACGCGGTCGGCTTGGCGTCATCGGTCGTCACGGGCGGATCCGGCTCCGCGGAAGAAGGGGACAACGGTTTGTTATCCATCATCATCCCGGACATGGTAAAACACTCGGTCCCGCTCTGTTCGGTCAATGTTGCCGCGATTTATTCATTCCGATGCTTTCCGCGCCCCGCAATTTGCCGCGGCCGCGCTGCTGATCGTCTATCTTTTGCAATGCGTCTGGCTGGTCCGCGTGCGACCGTTGCAGGCATCGGTCCCGGACTCCGACCCGCACTCCGACGAAGCTCTGCGCATCTACCAAGGCCTCAAGCAGTGGAGAGGCGGTCCCATCGCGGGAACCCCTGAGTCGTTGCGTTCGGAAGCCGTCACAGGGCTGCCTTCCGCGGGACGTGCCGGCCATCTTCGTGTGCGCGACGGCTACGATCAGGACCGCTCACCGCTCTACTATCTCGTTGCCGCCGCGCCGCTTCTGGTGCGGCCCGGCTCGTGGTTGCCGGAATCGTTCGGGCCGTTCGTGGCCGCGTCACCGTACCTGTTCTTCGGCGTCATGCTCGGAGCGTCACTCTGGTACGTCACACGCCGTCTTTACGGCAATGCTGGAGGATACATCGCGCTCGCGCTCTACTGCTTTTCTCCCGCCATGATCGTAAACGCGGCTGGCGCGCAGAGTCTGGGCGAAATGGGCGCGGTGTGGGGAGCGTTCGGAACCGTCTTCACCGCCATCGCCGTAGCGCACACGCTCTACGCTCCGCGCGAAGTTGTGTTCTGGAACTGGCGACGCATTCTGCTCCTCGGGTTGTCTCTGGCTCTAGCAGCGGGCAACCAGTTTTCGCTGGTGGTGCTGGCGCTGGTGATCTTGCCACTGATGTTCTGGGTCGCACCAGTTCGGCCGCGTTCCGTGCTTATTATCTGGATCACCGCAATCGCAGTCGCCGTGGTCATGTTGTTTGCCGCTTACTTTTTTGAACCCACCTTGTTCTGGCGAGGAATGCTGCACGCGCGCTGGATCGACTTCGAACCCGCGGCGTTTGGGATGTCGGTCTCATATCGCAACGCTGTGCAGACGATCTTCGTCAGCAGCCCGCCGCTGATGCTCGCCCTGCCCGTGGCATTAATCACCTATTTCGGGTGGAAGCGCACACGCTATTTCGGCAATACAGCGCCGCTCCTGATCGCGGCACTGTTCGTTGTCTTGGCCCTGGGCGCTCCCAATTTTCCGGGACAAGGATTCCATCTGACCATGCTCGTGTTCCTCTTCGTCTTCGTCAGCGGAGTGTTCGCCGATTTGCTGGAGACCCGGCTAAGCGTGCTCGTCACGGCTGGCCTATGTGGATTGTTGGGCACCTCCGCCATATGGAACCTTTACCAGTTGGCCCGTCTGAGGTAGCGCGCCCCCAGAAACCTCGCGGGTTAAAATAAATTCTTACAGGATTCGCAAGATCAACTAGCAAGGATCGACTATGAGCACCCCGACTCTCACTCCCGTATCGAAGACCATCTACGTAACCCGCACCGGTCTTCCGCTCAGTTTCAAGCTGGAATGGCCCTTCCGCCATGCCACGTCCGGCGCGGACTTTGACGTTCTGCATACAGTGATCACGTTGGAAAACTCCGGAGGCCTGCGGGCGCTTGTGTCGGTGAATCTTTCCGCCACGCTGCGGGAAGTGTTGCCTTCGCTCGAACCGAAAGACACGGAAGGTCCCGTGATCAACGCTCTGCGCAACGAGGTCGACCACAAGCAGACGGAATTCGTGAAATCCGGCAAGCTGGTGCCGCTGCCTTTCTCCAGCCGCCACTACAACTTCAAACTCAAGCAGTGGGTTTTCGGCAAGGCCACCAATGAGGAGATCGCGCACTTGATCGAGCGCAAAGTGTATTGGCAAACGCGTCTGGTGGGTGGAGATGTGTGGCTAGGCGACCCGACCGAGGCGCTCTACTTCGATACCACGACCGATCACGTCGCCGAAATCGCAGCCGGACTCGCGCGGCAGGGACTCTTCACCATGGCCCGGCGCTATGCCACTGCACTTCCCGCCCTTATGGATCAGAGAGACCGGTTCGAGTCTGAGATGGCTGCAGCCCGTCAGCAACTGGAAGAAAAACACGCGTTTGAGCGCGGCTAAGGTTCAGGGTCACGGCCGCCTTCTGGTCTACCACACGCGGCAGGCGTTCTCCCGGACCATTGGCTGCCCCGGCTTGCAGTGAAACGCTTCACGAAATTCCTTCATATTCGAGACCACGCCATTCGCACGATACTTCTCCGGCGAATGCGGATCCACCGTCGCCCGCAACCGCTTATTCTCGTCGCGCTCGTTCGTGCACCAACTCTGCCCGTAGGCGACGAAGAAGCGCTGCTTGGGCGAAAGCCCATCCAGCGGCTCGAGCTCTTGATTCTTCGTGTCTTCCTTCCACGCCAGATAAGCCAGCAGCGTGCCGCCGAGATCCGCCAGATCTTCGCCGTTCGTGAGTTTGCCGTTGATCTTGATGTCGTCGATGATCGTGTATCCGGAATATTGGTCGACCACGCATTGGGCGCGCTTTTCAAATTCCTTGCGGTCGGCATCCGTCCACCAGTTGCGCAGATTTCCCTGCGCGTCGAACTGGCTGCCCTCGTCGTCAAAGGCATGGGTCAGTTCGTGGCCCATAGTGGCGCCGGTGTCACCATAGTTGGGCGCGGCGTCGGACAATGCGCTGAACAGCGGCGGCTGAAGCACTCCTGCCGGAAAATTGATGTCGTTTTTCTGCGGATCGTAATACGCATCAACGGTGGGCGGGGTCATGCCCCACTCCTTGCGGTCTACCGGCTTGCCGATTTTTGCGAGCCAGCGATGAAATTCGAACCATGACGCCCGTTCCGAGTTTCCGATTTCGTCTCCGCGCACAATCTCGAGCGTGCGGTAGTCGCGCCAAGTGTCAGGATAACCGACCTTGTTCGCGATCGTGTGCAGTTTGTTGAGCGCCTGCTCCTTCGTCGCCGCTCCCATCCACGGCAGGGCCTGAATCTCGCTCTGCATGGCGGCTTCGACCTCCGTCACAATTCTCAGCGCAGCCTGCTTCGCCTCCGGACTGAAGTACTTCTCGACATACGCCTGGCCCAGCGCTTCTCCCAGGTCGTTATCAACGTCATTCGTGCAGCGCTTCCAGCGTGGCGGCAATTCCTCGCGTCCCCGCAGAGTCTTGCCATAGAAATTAAAATTCTCTTTGACGAACGCCGCGGACAGGCCGGCGGCCGCATCGTGTGCCGCGTGCCACCGCAGATACATTTTCCAGTCCGTCAAACTCTCTTTTTCGATCTCTTCGCTCATGACGCGGAAATAGTCGGGCGTCACCACGTTCAGCGAAGCAAGCGATGCCACGCCGGTCTTTGTGAAATAAACATTCCAGCCGAAAGCTGGCGCCAGCTTTTGTAGTTCCTCCACGCTCATCCTGTGATAGAGCTTCGGCGGATCGCGCCGTTCGACGAGGGTCATCTGGCCTTTGGCGAGCGACGTCTCAATGCGCATCACCGTCGCTGCTTCAGCGGTCGTATCGGCCGGCTTGTCTCCCACGAGCTCTAACACTTTTGCGATGTGCGCCATGTAGGCCTGACGCAGTTCTTTGGATTTGGGATCGTCTTTCAAATAGTAATCGCGATCCGGCAAGCCGAGTCCACCCTGATCAGCCTCGGCGATCACCTGCGCCGAGTCCTTGAAGTCCTGATTAGAGCGGAACGTGAACAGCACGCCGCCGCCGTAGAGCGAAGGCGGGAACTGTGCGGTCGCAACATACTCCGCGAGATCCTGCTTCGACTTCAGACTCGCGATGCGCTCCAGTTCCAGCAACAGAGGTTTGGCTCCAAGCTTCTCGATGGCCGACTCATCCATGCATGACGCATAGTAATCGCCGATTTTCTGTGTGACGTCGTGCTTCGCCGGATCCCGCGGGCCGTTCGCTTTGGCCGCCTCTTCCAGAATTGCCCGCAACTGCGCACGGTTCTCGTCTTGAAGCTTGCCGTATGTGCCCCAGTTTGATTGGTCCGGCGGAATCGGATTCTTTTTGATCCACTCGCCACAGGAGTACGTGTAGAAATCCACGCACGGGTCAACAGTTCTATCCATGGCGGAAACATCCAGCACCGGCTCGGAAGAGGAGTGTTGGGCACGGGCGGGCAGGGAGGCCGAAAGCGCCGCCAGAAGCAGAGCGGAGATTTTCCAGTTCATAGGTCTTAAGACGCGAAATTGCCTACCGAGATTATCGCTTCATTCAAAACTTATCCAGCGTCACCGACCCGTCGCTGGTGTGAACGGTCAACAGTTTTCCGCCGCCATTCATTTTGCCGTGTACGTCGTGACGGCCGAAGCTGCCTTCGACCGTGATGGGAATGTTGGTCGTGATACTGCCGTCGCTGGTGTGCAGAGTCACGTCCGCCGCCAGATCTCCGGGGAGTTTGATCGTCACGCTGCCATCCGAGCTGCGAACCTCCCACGCCTCCCGCAATTGCGATCCGGGCCGCGCTTCCACTTCAACCCGGCCATCGCTGGTGCGCAGTTCGAGAACATCGAACCGCCCCGACACGCGCACCGAACCGTCGCTGGTGTGGGCGCGAAGACTGCCATCGACATCCTCGATTTCAAGCCTGCCGTCGCCGGTTGCGAAATCCAACTCGCCTTCGAGACCTTTCGCCAAGACCGCGCCGTCGCTGCTGCGGACATTGACTCTCGCGTGGCGCGGCATGTGGATCTCAAGTTCAATCCGACGCGCGTCGATACCAATCGAAAAATGGGTGTGGTGCGGCTCCTGCAACTCAATGTCGACCGCGTTGCCCTGCTGATGTTCCACAATTTCCAACCCGCCGCTTCCGATGTGCCACCCGTGGGTGGTTACGCGCGCCTCAATCTTGTCTTGATCCCAGGCCTCGATGTGAACATTGGCGTCGTGCGCTTCGACGCGCAACTCCGGCTTACCGGTAAGGTTGTAAGTCTTCGACCAATCGTCCGCGAGAGCAACAGCCGTGAAGGTTGTGAAGGCGAGTACGGCAACGAACAAGGGCAGACAAATCTTGCGCATGGCGGCAGTTCTTCGGGACCTGAAAACACGTCCATTCAGGTAATCAGACGCAAGTACGGGGCTTTGGTGAGGGAAGTTCCAGAAAAAACCAGCGGGTACGGCGTTACGGGTGATTCACCCCGCTGAGAAATCCTCCCGGATGCCCCGCCATCGCCACCACGACCACCGCCATAGCCCCCAGCCCACCTCGACGCGCCAGGCTTTTCGCGGCCGCGTCTAAGTCTCTGGCGCACCCACCAAACCGCAGCCATCAGCACCAGGGATGCGCACGAAAGTGAATGATCATCACGTGCTGTGCATGCTTCGCGAGAATGGCTGCGTGCGGATCCCACGGACTCATAGTCTGTCCGCGGCCTTTGGCTCTTTTGTGCTCGCCGTTTATTCCCGATGAAGAAGCTTATCTCCGGGCGGGAATAAAAGCCTTCCCCGCTGGTTTACTCTATGTGCGTGTCACAGGAGCGCTTGTTGCCGTCGTCGTTTGAGCAGTTGGCTCTGCCGCTGTTCGGACGGCTCTATAACTTCGCGCACTGGCTCACTCAAAACCGCGAAGAGGCTGAGGACCTAGTGCAGGAAACATATGCTAAAGCGCTCAAAGGATTCTCCTCGTTCCAGCCCGGCACGAACTTTAAGGCCTGGATGTTTCGCATCCTGCGCAACACCTTCCTGAATTCGCGCACCGGGATCAAAGCAGCCACCGTCGCGGTCGACTTGCCTGACGATGACCCGGCTCTCCCCGCCGAGCGCCAGACTCCCGAAAGCATCCTGATCGACCGCGCCAGCCAACAGATGGTTCAGGGCGCGATCGCCGAACTCGCTGTTTCTTATCGCGAAGTGCTGCTGCTTTGCGAGGTGGAAGAAATGTCGTACCAGGAGATTGCGGCCGCGCTGGCTATCCCGGTCGGAACGGTGATGTCGCGGTTGTCGCGCGCACGCCGGGCCCTGCGCGAGGCGGTGCAGCAGAAGTTGCACAGGAGTTCACCATGACCGAAGAGACCCACGAATTGTGGACCAGAAAGCTGGACGCCTACCTCGACGGTGAACTCGATTCCGGACAGATGCAGGAACTGGACCGCCACCTGCGGGAGTGTCCCGGATGCGCGGCAGATGCTCTGCGTCGGCTGCAATGGAAACGCGTGATTCATGCGGCGGGCCAGTGTTACGCGCCCAATTCCGCGCTGCGCGAGCGAATTCAGGAAAGCATTTCGCCCGCCAAGCCGGCATGGTGGCACTGGCGGCCAGCGTTCGCTGTCACTGCGGCCGTCCTGCTGCTGTTCGCCGGAGCCAGAATCTTTCGGCAGGAAATTGTCCAGCCGAAGAAACATCTGGTTCAGCTAAGCAGGATCGTGGGTGAATTGGCCGATTTGCACGTCAGCACGCTGGCAAGTGCGAATCCGGTCGATGTGGTTTCCTCCGACCGGCACAACGTCAAACCCTGGTTTGCCGGAAAGATCCCCTTCACTTTCGACCTGCCCGAGTTACAAAGTTCGCCGTTTGAATTGGTTGGAGGAAAAGTCAGCTACATTGAGCAATCGCCCGGCGCGCAGCTGCTTTTTCGAGTCCGCAAGCACCAGATCTCGGTGTTCATTTTTCAGGCAAGATCCCTGCCCATGGATTTCGAGCGTCCGGAGGGGATGGATGCGCGGTCCTTCCGTCTGGAAAGCTGGCAGCGCGACGGCCTGCAATATTTCGTGATTGGCGACGTGGCGCCCGAAGACCTCCGGGCCCTCGGCGAACTTATGAACAAATAAGGGCGGTTGCGGACCAAGTAGTTATTGTCCGTCGCCAGCTGCTAAAGTGGTATCTACTTTCGTATGGTCTAATGAATAACTATTTTGGATGGAGAAATTGCCTGCGGCGACTAGGGGCCGGAAAAGTTGTCAAGAGGGTAAGAATTACAATTTCGACGTAAGTGACTCAAACGAAGGCAAAAATAAATATCGAAAAATTGGCGGTACACCCCCCTCTGATTTGATATTCTGAATTTAAGAGTCAAGAAAATAAAAACTCTGAAGGGCGCGACGCGAATCGCGCCCTTCTTATATTTTGGGGCCAAATGGCGAGGCTGGGGTTGTATGAACAGTTCCCCGGCAGGCATGGCGGGGAAGGTGACGTAGAATCAGAATAATCGTAAAGCGTGGATTGCGGGTTGTGACGGGAAGACGAACGGAACGCTGCATGGATATGACCTGGATCACAGAACGAGTTGCGCTGGGTGGCGGGATCTGGAACGCTCGGAACATGGAAGAACTGGCGCAAGCTGGCGTGACCCACGTGGTCAACATGCAGATCGAGTTCGATGACCGACCGCTGGCGGAGCCGTACGGAGTCCGCGTGCTGTGGAATCCTACGGACGACGATTTTTTGCCGAAGGCCCCCGAACTGCTGAAACGAGGCGTTGATTTCGCGCTGGAAGCGCTGGACGAGCCGACAGCGCGACTTTACGTTCATTGCGCCGCGGGGGTACATCGCGCTCCGATGATGACGCTGGCGGTATTATGTGCGATGGAGTGGGAAATGGAAGCGGCCATGAGGCTGATCGAGACGCGAAGGCCGGTGGTCGACTTCGCGGATGTGTATGTGGAGAGCGTGCGGCGATTTCTGGAGTCGCGACTTGAGAGCGAACCACGGAGTTCAGACTGACAATCGGAATTGTGTTGGGAGGCAATATGAGAAAGGCGCGCCGCTCGGCAGAGCGGCTTTCTTATTGGCCCGCATCGGGGTCGCGTGCGCTGAGGAGGAAAGAACACGGGATGCCCAGATGGTTCGCGGCGAATAACGAGTCTTTCCCGACGGTGGCGGTTTCCCTGGCGCTGGTGCTGCTGATCGCGTTGACGTTGTCGACCAAGTTGCAGGCACAAGGACCAGCGCTTACCACGATCAGCGCCACGGTATATCGGGCCGACGGAACCGCCGCATCGGGTACGGTGCTGATCTCATGGCCGTCGTTCCAGAGCGCCGAGGGAGACGCGGTGGCGGCGGGGAATCTGAGTGTGACGATAGGACCACTCGGCGCTTTTACCGTTCAACTGGTACCCAACGTAGGCGCGTCTCCCGCGGGAACTTACTACGTTGCGGTTTTCCAACTGGATGATGGGACCGTCCGGACGGAATATTGGGCGGTTCCGGCAACATCGCCGACAACGATTGCCGCGGTGCTGACGACACCGGGCACTGGGCTTGGGAACCTCGCCGTGACGCAGCAGTATGTGGATGCGGCAGTGGCAAATCGGGCGATCGACGCTGCGGTGGTGCATCTGGCGGGGACTGCGCGATGACGTGGCTCGATATTTCATCGCACGCTCGGAAGACGGGCCGTTACTGCTCGGAGAACAGCCACTCGTCTGAGGAAATCGGCCAATCGCGTCATCGGGCGATTGAAGGTCAAAGGCTTTGGCATTTGAACTTAAGTTCCCCGATGGCCCGATGAATAGATGACCCGATTTCGAAGCAGGCTGCTAGCCGACTTCTTCTCCCCAGTTTTCGAGAGTCTTTTTTACGACCAACATGAATTGGTCGGCCAGAGCGCCGTCGATAATGCGATGGTCATAGCCCAGTGTAAGGTGAACGACGGAACGGATGGCGATGGAATCTGCGCCGTCCTTGTCAGTGATCACCATGGGCTGTTTGGTGATGCCGCCGACGCCCATGATGGCCACGTTCGGCTGGTTGATGATGGGCAAGCCGAAGACTGCGCCAAACTGGCCGGGGTTGGTAATGGTGAAGGTGGCACCTTCGACGTCCGCCGGCATGAGCTTCTTCGAACGGGCGCGCTCGCCGAGGTCGGTGATACCGCGCTGGAGTCCAAGAAAGTTGAGCTCGTCGGCGTTCTTGAGAACGGGGACGATGAGCCCCCAATCGAGCGCGACGGCGATGCCGGCATTGACATGCTGGTGGTAGCGGACGCTGTCGCCTTCGAGCGAGCTGTTGACGATCGGATATTGCTGCAGGGAGATGATGGCAGCGCGCACGAAAAACGGCATGAAGGTAAGCCGCGCGCCGTGGCGCTGCTCGAAGCCGTTCTTGAGCTTGTTTCGCAAGTTGACGATGCGAGTTATGTCCACTTCGAACATGCAGTGGACGTGAGCGCTGGTGCGGCGCGATTCGATCATGCGCTGCGCGATGATCTTGCGCATTTGGGACAAGGGGACGAGGTCGCCTGGAATGACATCGGGTGCAGGGGCTGAAGCTTGACGGGGTGCGGTTGCCGCGTCCGGAGCAGCCGTGCGCCGCTCGACGAAATCTAGAACATCCTGCTTGGTGACGCGCCCACCGGTGCCGGTTCCACTTACTTTTGCGAGATCCACATTGTGCTCACGAGCGAGCTTGCGGACCAGCGGTGAAGAGCGGACGTCGGAATCTTCTTCGTCCTCGGGAGCGCTGGGGGCGGGTGCGGGTGGCGGAACAGGCGCTTCTTTCTTGGGGGATACTGGCGCCGCAGGAACGGCAGCCTTGGCAGGGGCAGACGCGGAAGCACCGCCGCCATCGCCAATTACGCCCACGACTGTGTTGACCTGAACTGTGTTGCCCTCGGAAACCTTGATTTCCTGAAGGACGCCGCTGACAGGCGCGGGGATTTCGGCATCGACCTTGTCGGTGGAAATCTCGAACAGAGGTTCATCGCGCTGGACCTTGTCACCGGTCTTTTTCAGCCACTTGGTGATGGTTCCTTCGAAAATCGATTCGCCCATCTGGGGCATGACTACGTCAGTCGGCATTGTTCCCTTTCCATGAAGCCTGCGCAAATGGCGGGCGGAAGCAAAGAAACATTATAGCGAAGCGCGGAGTGACTACGGGAGCAGAGGCACGGGTCCGCACGACCCTTGCGTTGTGCAAACGGCCCCGCCCTGGTTGAGCGAGGAATGCGATTTCTTGTGGAGCGAAGAGCGATGAAGATGTTCTTAGCGGTTGTATTTTCTTGCCTTCCTGCATTTGGGCAAGCGGCATACTCGGGCGCGGGGGCATATTACGGTTCGGCCGCATACTCTATCGGCACAAGTTGCGCGGCCCCAAATTATTGCGCCTACAACGGCGTTGATCTGATTCCCGCTGGGACTCCGCCGCTTCTTTCCAATTCGGACGGCACCAACAACGACGCAACCGTCTACGACAGCACCTACCTTGGCCATACGAACTTCGACGGCTCGACCTTCAGCAATTCCGCGCTGCTCAGTCCGGTTACCCGGCTGACCGACGCCAACAGTTCCTCCAAGACATGCAGTTACGCGGCGGGCCAAGGCGGATCGGGCGAGTTTGTGATGGTCAACTCCGACACATCGCTCGTGGGCGTCGCATGCAGCGGGCAGGAGTTTGTCGGGCTGTTCAACCCCAGCGGAGCGAACCAGGGCCACTTCAGCGCGATTCATGGCGGGGTCTTCATCTCGACCGATCTCTGTGTCTCGGGGTGCGTCAACGAGGGTTCGGGCACGACTGAGGATTTCGGTTCCATCAGCTTCTCGCTGACCGATCCGACCAAACTGTTCACCTTCGGCAACAATTCCTACGACATCACCGCCACCAACGGATACGACGGGACCTCCGTCTGCCCCTATACGATCAACACCAGCACGGGTGCCTACTCGCTTGGAACCTGCGTCGTCGATTTCAAGTACGGGCTTCCCCAGTACAGCGCGCCCAACTGGACCGCGACCACCAGTTACGGCTATGGAGCTTATATCGTCCACCCGCTGTCGACGGCGGAGATGGCGACGGGCGGCGCGTGGACAACGGGAAATATCTACGCTTTGGGCGACATCGTGGTGGCCCAGGGCGGCTCGGTGGCCTGCATGTACCGGGTCACCAAAGCGACCGGCACAGCGACCACTGGGAGTTCTCCGCTATTCGTAAGCACCGCACCTTGCAAGAATGACATCCTGGCCGACGCGGCGGGGAACACCTGGCGCGGCACCAACTCCACCGCCCAGTTTCTCTACCAGAACACGGGCGCTGCGGGAACCTCGGGATCGTCCTTTGTCATCACTCCTCCGCCTTACCCGGAGGGCTGCAACACGACGGCGGGCATTAATCCAGACTGCAATCTCTCGGACGTGCTCGATTCTCATTAAGTTGCGTGGGCGGCTGCGAGAATCGGGCGCTGCACGGCTGTGGCACGTCCTACAACTACGCAACCTTGGGCCCGGCCTTCAACGCCTGGCAGAACATGGAAACCTGTTACCCGACCGGGACGGTCTATGCTGCGGGGTCGCTGCCCTCGACGAGCGCCGGGCCGGTTTCGCAGTTCACGCACACCTTCGCGACCGGCGCCAACGGTTACGTGGCCGGAAACACCATCGACCCGCTGGAAAATACCACGGGCGCGGGCGGCGTGGACGACGTGTTTCAGGCGCTCACCTCGGGAACCAGCGGGGCGAACTCATCGCTCACCAACAATCAGCCGGCGTGCCTGCAGTACATGCTTGTGTCGGGGACGTGGACGGCGAACACCAAAGGATCTTGTTTTTCGGGAACCAATCCGCCCTCGAAGACCGCTCTTGCGGTGACGGCGGCGAGCGTATCGGGGACAACCGCAACCCTTACCGTATCCGGCGTCACCTTGAACGTCGGAGCGCTCGTAACCCTCTCGGGATTTACCTGGACGGGCGGCAATGGGAATGGCACTTTCGCGGTTACGGGCGCAGTGGGAGCGGATTAGTCCGGGCACGAACTGTGGCAGCGTAACGACCTTCCAGCTTGCCGGGATGCCCAGCGGTCTGGGGACAGCCACCGTTCTCGGCACGGCAGCGGCCCAAGGCGATACGGTCTGCGACAGTCCTTCGGACAACGGCAGCGGGTCGGTGAACTCGTTTAACCCGGCCAGTTGCTCTGGGGGCGTTATCTGGTCGGATCGCGGCGTGCAAACGCAGCGCGGCGATGTGTTTGCGGTGAACCTGGGACTCAACTGAACATCCAATGCAAATCTCAGAGCATTTCACGTTGGAGGAATTGTCTTTCTCCGAAACGGCCGCGCGCCTCGGACTAGATAACACGCCGGGGCCGGTTGTTGTTACAAACCTCGGCCTGGTGGCGGCGGTCATGGAACGAATTAGAACGCTGCTTGAAGACGGGCCGATCGTCGTGCACAGCGGCTATCGATCGCCGCAAGTTAACGCGGCGGTGGGCGGCGTAGCGACTAGCGCTCACTGCTTCGGATTGGTCTGCGATTTCGTTTGCCCCGCGTTCGGAACGCCATACGAAGTGGCACTAGCCATCCTGAAGTCTGATATCGAATACGACCAAGTCATTCTGGAGTACGGATGGGTCCACGTCGGCCTGACACAAAACGGATCGTTATCCCGCCGGCAAGCGTTGACGAAGCGTTCACCATGGGCGGCCTATGAATCCGGCATTAGGGCTTGACTGATTTTCACCGCATTATCTCAATTCAAATAAGTGTAACCCTATTAAAGGAGATACTATCTTGAAGAAGTACGCTGTGTATCTGCCCACTGTTGTTCTACTGCTTACCACATTGGCGAACGCCGGCACGCCGGTGATTGCTACATTTTGGATGAACCATGCCACTGCAGCGGCGATCTTTGCGCCGCTGGCCGTCATTGTCGCGCACTGGCTGCTTTCGCCGTATGCCGGTGTCAACTCGAAGTGAGTAACTCAATTTCTAAGAACAAGTAGAGGAAGAACTATCTATGAAAAACATCCTTATCTCTGTGCTGTCACTTGCCATGTTCTGCACCGCATGCTCGAGCACCTGGGTGTCGACACTCGATTCCATTCTGGCAGCGGCGGCGCCGGCGCTGATCAACATTCTGCAGATTGTCGCCGTGGCCAACGGCCAGCCGGTGAACAGCGGCTTAGCAGCGAAGATTAATACCGACGCTGCGCTCATCAAAACGCTGGCCGGCGACTTTGCCGTGGCCTCTTCGCTTACAGCCCCGGGCGTGTGTTCGCAGTTGCAGGCTGCAGTCAGCGCCTATCAGGCGGATCAGACCTTGGTACTGCAGGTGGCCCAGGTCAGCGACCAGAACACGCAGACCAAAATTGCTTTGCTCGCGGACCTGGTGGGTGGGACCGTAGTGGCGATTGAATCCGTCATTCCCTCCTGCCAGAGTGCCTCGGTGGCCAAGTCGTTTCGCAGCGCGCCGCCTTATAGCCTTACCACATTTGTCAATCGCTATAACGGCATTTTGGTGATGCCGACAGGCAACCCGGCCGTGGATGCTACTACACAGAAACTTAGACTTCACCGGCACTCGGCGTTCCTGCGTGCCATAACTTTCGTGGTTCCAACTTCAGGAGGAACAAGGCATGTGCAGCAGTAAGTTATGCGCTATCTTATTTGCTCTTTTTCTATTGCTCGGAGTGGCTGTGGGGCAATCGTTGAGTGAGGGCAGCGTGGTCGGGCTGCAAGTAGAACCGAACCCGCTGAATTCCACTTTTGTTTACGACTTCGAGCTGTGCTGCGGCTATCCGTCCGGCCCCGGCGGATTTCCGGGTAACGGTTTCGCTTATGTCGATGGCGAGTTCACCCTTCTCTATAAGTACCCCGGAACAAAAACCAGCTACTCGTTTTCTGGCACCATCGATACCTGGTACACCCCGCAGACGATCAGCAACTACTGCACCATACAGAGCGGCACCTTAAAGGATGGTGAGATCATGCTGGGCGACAAGGTGGCAGGCACCGGGCTCGTGGCGGAATACTCCCAGTTGTTCTGCCAGCGGGATGGGGTTTACTGGCTGGGTCCTGGTGGCCTTACCGTTCACGCCCAATGAAAGGATCGGGAAACGATTGAAATTCCAAACACAAAACTCCAAATGACAATTAACCGCAAGTTTGGCGCGCTCCGCGACGTTCATGACGTGCGGGATCGGATGTACAGGGCTTGCTCGCAGGCGCGGCCGGTCCTGCAACACCTTGACCTGCGGGAATGGGGCGGCCCGATCAAGGATCAGGGCGAGGAAGGCAGCTGCACCGGACATGCGTTTTCGTCCGCGCGCGAGTGGATCGCGCGGATGTATGAGAAGACCTCGCCCATCCTGAGTCCGCAGTGCCTGTACGTCGAGGAGCTGATTGCCGACGGTTCCTTCCCGGAAGACGAGGGCGCAATGCCGCGCACCGCCTGCCAGGTGCTCACCGCGAAAGGTTGCTGCGAGGCGTCGCTATATCCATACGTCGCAGGCCAGCTCACCACTCCGACGGCGGAGCAAGCTCAGAACGCGCTCAAGTACAAGACTGGCGCCTATCACCGCATCGGAACTCTGTCTGACTTTCTCAATTGCCTGGCCGACCCCACGCCGTGGCCCGTTCTGGTCGGGTTCGTGGTCTATGAGTCGTTCATGATGCAGCCGGTGGCGGACACCGGTATTATGCCGATTCCGAAACCGGGAGAAGAGCAACAGGGAGGCCACGAAGTCCTCTGTCTCGGCTACGACTACCCAAATCAGCTGGCGCTTATCCAGAACAGTTGGGGCGACGGTTGGGGACAGCGGGGTTACTTCTGGATGCCATTTGAGGTAATCAGTTCTCCGGACACTGATCTGTGGATGGTGCACACCGGCGGAGCTTGGAAGTAATTGTGCGACCTACAGCACTTATTGATTGAAGACGCTTTCTCTTGTCGGTCTAGGCGACCGATTTCTTCTCGATCTTCGCCCAGGTGTCTTTCAACGCCACAGTGCGGTTGAACACAAGCTGCCCCGGCTTGGAATCCGGGTCCACGCAAAAATACCCAAGGCGTTCGAACTGATAGCGGCCCTCGATCGGCGCATTCGCCAACGATGGCTCTAACTTGGCCTGCGCGATCACCTCCAGCGAGTTCGGATCCAAGTTCGCAGTGAACTCCCGGCCTTCTTCCACCTGATTCGGATCTTCCTTAGTGAAGAGCTTGTCGTAGATACGCACCTCGGCGTCCAGAGCATGCGCGGCTGAGACCCAGTGGATGGTCGATTTCACCTTGCGTCCATCCGGAGCATTGCCGCCGCACGTGGCTGGGTCGTATGTACAGTGCACCTCAACCACTTCCCCCCGGTCGTTCTTTACCACCGTTTTCGCCGTAATGAAGTAGCCGTAACGCAGCCGCACCTCGCGCCCCGGCGACAGGCGGTAATACTGTTTCGGCGGGTCCTCACGGAAATCATCCTGCTCGATGTATAGCACCTTCGAAAATGGTACTTTGCGCTTCCCGGCGCTTTCGTCCTCAGGATTATTGACCGCGTCGACTTGGTCGACCTGACCTTCCGGGTAATTATCAATCACGACTTTCAACGGACGCAGCACGGCCATCACGCGCGGCGCGCGCTTGTTCAGGTCTTCGCGGACGAAGTGTTCGAGCATCGCAAGTTCCAGCGTGCCGTTGGTCTTCGAAACTCCGATCGCCGCGCAGAAATTGCGGATTGCTTCCGGCGTGTAGCCGCGGCGCCGTATGCCGGAGAGCGTGGGCATGCGCGGATCGTCCCAACCGGTGACGCGTTTTTCCTGCACCAGTGTGAGCAGCTTGCGCTTGCTGAGCAAGGTGTAGGTAAGGCTGAGCCGATCGAACTCCATTTGCTGGGACGGGAAAATGCCGAGTTGCTGGATGAACCAGTTGTAAAGCGGGCGATGATCTTCAAATTCAAGTGTGCAGATCGAATGCGTCACGTGTTCGATGGAATCCGACTGACCATGTGCATAGTCGTACATGGGATAAATGCACCACTTGTCACCGGTGCGGTGATGCTCGGAGCGCAGGATGCGATACATGACCGGATCGCGCATGTTCAGGTTCTTGGACGCCATGTCGATCTTGGCGCGCAGCACGCGCGATCCGTCGGGAAACTCGCCTTTGCGCATGCGCTCAAAAAGGTCTAGGTTCTCTTTCACCCCGCGGTTGCGATGCGGACTTTCTTTGCCGGGCTCGGTGAGCGTGCCGCGATGCTGCCGAATTTCTTCCGCGCTCAGATCGTCAACGTACGCTTTGCCCTCGTTGATGAGCTTGATCGCCCACTCGTAGAGTTGATCGAAGTAGTCGGAAGCATAGTAGAGACCGTCCCACTCGAAGCCCAGCCAGCGGACGTCCTTCAGGATAGAGTCCACGTACTCCTGCTCTTCTTTTTCCGGGTTGGTATCGTCGAAGCGCAGGTTGGTCTTGCCACCAAACTCGTCGGCTAATCCAAAGTTGAGGCAGATGGATTTCGCATGGCCGATGTGCAAATAGCCGTTGGGCTCGGGAGGAAAGCGGGTCTGAATGACGGCGTCTCCGTACTTTTTCGTTTTCACATCTTCAATGACGGTATCGCGGATGAAGTTCGAGGGGCGAGGCTCGGAGGGTGAGTGCGCGGCAGCTTCGTTGGATTTGGACGAAGATAAATTCGTAGTGCTCATACTCTTGTATTCTATATGGGTAAGTGGATTCGCGGCGGCTGGGCGCTTCCCAGTGGCCGGGTACGGCTTCCCATTTTCATGGCAAATTGCGTGCAATGCGGTCGTCAGCTTCCAGGGCTCAGCTTCGGCAAGAAGCTTTGCCAGTGGTGCGTGCAGCATGAGGCTGCGAAACGCGGCGAGGATTCTCCCATCCAGCGAGTCGAGGCCGCGCCATGGGTGCGGCAGCAGTCTGGTTCGATGGCGGTCACTCAGGCCATTTTCGGCGTTAATGTCGCGGTGTTCGTCGCCATGTCATTGGCTGTGGGCGTTTCGGTGCTCGGCGATCCGGCGTGGATGGGTCTCGCCGTGCGCTTGGGTGCCAATTACGGGCCGTATACCATCAGTGGCCAATGGTGGCGGCTGCTAGCTTGTGTTTTCATTCACGGCGGCTTGCTGCACATCGCATTCAACATGTGGTGTCTGTGGAACCTCGGCAGACTGGCGGAATCGGTCTACGGCCATTGGACATTTGCCGCCGTGTACCTGATAGCCGGTTTGGCGTCGAGCCTCGCGAGCCTGATCTGGCATGCTTCCAACCCCGTCCCCAGCGTCGGCGCTTCAGGCGCGATCTTCGGGATCGCAGGAGCTCTGATCGCATCGTTTTATCTGGGCGAGTTTTCGCTGCCCCGCGCAGCGGTCAGCGGAATGCTGCGAAGCGTCGCCATGTTTGTCGGATACAACCTCTTCTTTGGGGCAGTGATCGCTCAAGTTGATAACGCGGCGCACATCGGCGGCCTGCTCATGGGTCTGCTTCTCGGCGCGCTCATCGCAAAGATCGCCCCGGGACATGACGACTTTCTGCGCCGGATCGCAGTGCTGCTCATTGGAGCTTTGCTCGTGGTCGGCGGTGTGATGTGGCTGCAGCGCTCCCGCACCTATATCCTTCATGTACAAAACGGAGTAATACTTCTCACCCAGGGAAAGAGGGACGTGGCGGTTCCGTCAAACATGCCGAGGAACCCAACAATTTGAAGGTTTTCCCAACGAACTGAAAGTTTGTCCCTCTCAGATCCGCATCGGCATGACAATGTACCGGTACTTGTAATCTTCGGCCTCCGCGGGACGAAGCTGCCCCGCCGACTGGGCATCCTTCAACTCCAGTTTCACTTCGCATGAGCCAGTCGCCTTGATGAAGTCCATCAGGTATTGCGCGTTGAATCCGATCGCCATCGGCTCACCGTCATAGGCTACTTCGATGGAATCCTCCGACTCGCCCGTCTCGGTTGACGATGCGGAAATCTTCAACTCGCCTTTTTCCAGACGCAGTCGCACTGCACGCGACCGCTCATCGGCGAACTGTGCAACACGCGCGATCGCAGCTCCGAGTTCTTCGCCATGCAACGCGATCGACTTGGAGATGTCCTTCGGGAGCACTGCCTCGTAGTTAGGGAACTGTCCCGTGAGTTGGCGTGACGTCAGCAAACGCGGACCGACGCGGAAGAACAGTGTTGATTCATCCTTGGCAAAGTCGATAGTCTCGACATCGCTCTCGACATGGGAATCGAGCAGCGATTTCAACTCGTCCATCGCCTTCTTCGGGATTAGCGTCTTCATCTCGCCGGAGACGCCTTCAAACTTCTCTCCTGTGCGCTCCACGTGCGCCAAGCGGTGGCCGTCGGTCGCAACCATGGTGATCGATTCCGGCTTTAGCACCATCAACGCACCATTCAGCGTATAGCGGGACTCCTCACTGGCAATGGCAAAGCCTGTCTTGGCGATCATCGAACGCAGCACTGCAGCGGGAATCTTGATCGCTCCCGCGGATGGAAATACTGGCAGACCTGGGAAATTCGACTTTGCCATTCCAACCATCTTCGTGTTGGACCGGCCGCAGCGAATGCTGACCCAATGGTTCTCGAGGAGTCGGATAGTAATATCAGCGTCAGGCAGCAACTTCACGTAGTCATAAAGTTTGCGCGCCGGGATTGTACATGCGCCTTCTTTCTTTACCTTGGCATTGCAGGACGTTCGCAGACTCAGATCAAGGTCGGTCGCCGTCAGCGACAACTTGTCCCCGACTGCCTCGAAAAGATAGTTGGAGAGGATGGGAATCGTGGTCTTGCGCTCCACCACACCTTGAGTGGCTGTCAGTTCTCGAAGAAGCTCAAATTTGCTGACCGTAATTTCCATGGTCGTAGCAGCTAAGGCAGGGGCGACTTCCACCGGCATAATTGGGTCTCCCGACTCTACTTCTGTTCTCTTCTTATATCAAATACAAAAGCATGAAAACCAGTAGTAACCGTAGGTGGCTCGGAGAAGTGGAAAAGCGGTCCAGGTCTCTGCGGTTCAGTTGCTTTCATGCCAACTCTTTATGTGAAGAATCGCTCCCCGTCTCACCGGGCCCCATCGTAAACTGCGGACCGTTCTCAGATTTCTGTCCCATCTCCCACAGTTTCCACAAACCATTGACAAAGAGAGGGCAGGAAGAACGGCCTGAAGAGTGGAAAACACGGCGGAACCCGCCGCCTACGCACCCAATTGCTCGGTAAGTTTATTGAGCAACCTGTTCAAATCCTTGTCGCTCTTGCGAACCTCTTCAATCTTGTCCACCGAGTGCAAAACCGTCGTATGGTGCTTGCCACCGAACTGGCGTCCAATTTCAGGCAGCGAAGCCTCTGTAAGGTGCTTGGCGAGGTACATCGCAATTTGCCGCGGATAGACGATTGAGCGCGAATTATTCTTCGCCTTGATTTCCACCAGGCGCAGACCGAACTGTTCGGCCACCGCCTTCTGAATGGATTCAATCGTCACCTTCCGGGCCTGCGAATCGATGAAATTCTTTAGTACCTGCTGGGTGTAGGGGAGTGTAATATCCGCCCCGATCAGCGATGAATGCGCCACCAAGCGGATCAGCGCACCTTCCAGTTCGCGCACGTTCGACCGGATGTTCTGCGCAATAAACAAGGCCACATCTGTCGGCAACGTCACCCGTTCCTGCTCCGCCTTCTTCTGCAGGATCGCGACTTTCGTCTCCAGGTCCGGCGGCTGAATGTCGGCAATCAGGCCCCACTCGAAGCGGCTGCGCAAACGATCCTCGAATTCCGCCAACTCCTTCGGCGGACGGTCACTCGCAATCACGATCTGCTTCATCGACTCGTGCAGCGCGTTAAACGTGTGGAAGAATTCTTCCTGCGTTCGCTCTTTCTGCGCCAGGAACTGGATGTCGTCCACCAGCAGGACGTCCACCGTCCGGAATTTATCCCGGAAGCTGATCATCTTGTCGTAGCGCAGCGAGTTGATCATCTCGTTGGTGAACTTCTCGCTCGACACGTAGCAGATCGCTGCCTGCGGAGTCCGCCGCTTGATCTCGTGGCCAATCGCCTGCATCAGGTGAGTCTTGCCCATCCCAACGCCCCCGTACAGGAACAGCGGGTTGTAGGCTTTCGAAGGCCGCTCTGCCACCGCCTGACAGGCCGCGTGTGCGAACTGGTTCCCGCTGCCGATCACGAACGCGTCAAACGTGTACCGCGGATTCAATTGCGCGGCGCTGTCCCAGTCAAATCGCCCCTGCGCCGGATGCAACCCCGGTGCCGCCTGCGGACCAGCACTGGCATTCGGACCGCCGCTCGAACTATGAGCCGAGAGGCCGCCGTTATGTCGTATCGGCGTGTTCGAAGGATCGTCCTCAGCGGTAACAAATTTCACATCCTCGTATCCGAGGCCGAGATTGTCGAGCGCTTCCTGAATCAGATCCGCGTATTTTTCGCCGACGTGACGGAACTCGGCGGTTGGTATGCGTACGAACAGAATTCCATTGCTGGCGTGGCTGTACCGCGTCGGCTTCAACCAGGTGTCGTAGGAGTGCCGGTTAACTTTCTTTTCCAGGGCGTCGAGGATGCGCGCCCACGGATTCGGACTGATGGCAGAACTGGAGAGAGACATTGTGTACCAGAACAACTCTTACCAAAGTATCGTTTACCAGAATATCGAATGCGCCGAAATAAAACTCCCGGGAAAACCCAATCTTGAAATTATGAGCTCTTTCGTTTAGGAGCAGTTTTGCAGCACGGGTTGTCGGTGAAATTTATTAGGAGACGAACGGCATACTAGCACAAAAAAATCGTCGCGTCGGTGAGTTGCGATAAAAATATTTCGCGCGAGCGATTTATCGAACCGCGATTTCATTGCGCTGTCAAGTGTCGAGAAACTAACTGCCGCGCAAAGTGTGCAACCAAGTGTCCAACTATGAAATCGTCCCGCGTTCGCGCCGCACTGGCGCCGTCTTGTAGTTCCCCGGATACACCACCACCGACCGCCTTCCGCCCTCACCGTCGCTCTCGGTGCGCAAATCTTTTTCCTCCCGCAGCGCCAGGTGTACGATCCGGCGTTCGCGTGATGACATGGGCCCGAACCGGTACGGCTCGCTCGTTCGCCGCACCTGCTCCGCCGCCACCCGCGCCGCCAGTTGCAGCTCGTCGATCCGCATCGCCCGAAAATTCCTGCAATCGAACCAGATCTTCTCGTGCTCGTTGCCCTGCAGGTGCAGCACTTCCGATGCCAGCAACTCAAATGACCGCAGCAACTCGCCCCCGCGCTCCAGCAGCAGCGCCGAATCGGGCCCGGCAAACTCCACCAGAATTTCCGGATGTTCCCACTCGCGATTCTGCGCAATCGGGGGATCCACCGTAATCCTGTACTTCAGCTTGAAGCCGCCGTTCGAGATTACGGCCTGCAGAAATTCCCCTATCTGTTTAGCAGCGGCAACTTTGTCTGTGATCGGCATAAGTAAGGTCTCAGGTCTCAGGCTTTACTGACAGCTGAAAGCTGAGAGCTGACAGCTATTTCTCTTTCTTGCGCGCCCGCTTCTCCATCATCTCGCGCATCTCGCGGCCCAGCGACGTGCGATTCATCACCGACTGCTGCACGATCCCGATCAACTGGCCCGCGGACCAGTACAATCCTAACCCGGCCGGCAGGTTCCAGCTCATGATGCCGAGCATGCCTGGCATCATGATGTTCATCATCTTCTGCTGCGCCGGATCCATGCCCGCCTGCGGCGTCATCCGCTGCATCACCAGCATGGTGATGATGATCGCAATCGGCAGAATGTGCAAAGGGTCTGGCGCCGAAAGATCGTGGACCCACATCCACGGCGCGTGGCGCAGATCCATCGCTACGTTCAGCATCCGGTAGTACGCAAACAGAAACGGCATCTGAATGAGCAAAGGCAGACATCCGCCCGCCGGATTCACGCCTTCCTTCTTATACAGCGCCGAAATTTCTTCATTCATTTCGGCTTTGCGCGGATCGCGCAAACTGTACTTTTTGTACTTTTCCTGGATCGATTTGATCTGCGGCGCCACGCGCTGCATCTTCAGCATCGACTTCATCTGCGAAAGCCGCAGCGGCAGCAGCGCCAGGTTGATGACCAGCGTTTGCAGCAGAATTGCCCAGCCCCAGTTGGCGACGATGTGACTGTACATCCACTTCAACCACAAAAAGAGCGGCCGCGCAATAATTCCCAGCCAGCCGAAATCAACCACCGCGCGGAGATCCGGTTCCGTCCCCGTCATCCCCGGCACCGCCACCGATTCAAGATCCGACAGCGCCTTCGGGCCCACGTACAGCCGGGCATCAGTCGGACCCTTCAGGTTGCCGACGGCCGCCCCCAGCACGTCCACCTTGTCCATCTGCTTGCTGTCACCGCCGCGCGGGATTTCGATGGCGTTGCGCAGCGTCACCATCGCCGCGTTCTTCGGATCCTGCGGCACGAAAACCGCTGCGAAATACTGATCTGCTACGCCGGCCCAGTGGAATGGTCCCTGTAGCGTGTTGCCGCTACTGATCTTCTTGATCGCCAGCCGTTCGACCTTGTCGTCGTACTGATACATGATCTGCCCACTCGCGTACTGCGGACCGGTGGTATCGCCGCCGAACCCGGCTGGCCACATCGGAAACGCTGTGACCTGCGCGCCCTTCACATAGACCGCAGTTTGCACGCCGACCACATAGCTGTTGCGATCAAACTCGAAGCTCTTCTGTACCGACACGTCACCGTCGGAGTAAGCAAACTTGATTTCATCCGGAGCGGGTGCCCCATCCTTCCGCACACTTTGCGGAAGGGTGGGTGTCACATACAGTGCCGAGTTAAGCTTGTTCCGCAGCGTCTCGTCATACGACCACAACGTCAGCGGATACCCATACTTCTCCGCCGCCGCGGCATTCACTAGCTCGAGCGGACCGCCTTTGTCGTCGGTGTATTTTTTCAGCACCCAAGACTTCACCCGCCCGCCGTGATTGGTGAACACGATGCGGTAAACGTCGTTTTCAATCACCGTCTCCGATTCGCTCGCCGCCTGCAGCGGAGCCGATACCGGCGCCTTCGCGGCAGCGCTTGGCGCCGCCGAAGTTTGCGCGGGGAGTTGTGTCGGTGCCTGCGGAGGAACTTGCACCTGATTCTGCGCCGCCTGCGGACTCTCCCGTTTCGCCGGGGGCTGCGGCCCGTACTTTTTTAGAAGCGGCTGGAAGAGCATGATGACCAGGAACGTCAGCGCAAACACAACCAGCAGCCTGCGCTCCATCCCGGGTTCTTGCTGAGGATTGTTAAATTCCGCCAATTAGTCGCTCGCAATCAGTCCCGTGTGGCGCGGACACTGTTGTCCGCGCTCTTGTCCACGATCTTGGTCTTTCACCACCGGATCCAGTCCTCCCGCCGCCAACGGATGACACCGCAATACTCGCCACGCCGCCATCATTCCGCCACGCAGCACACCATACCGCTCTACTGCTTCCATCGCATATTCTGAACAAGTAGGCACATACCGGCACGACGGCGGAAACGCCGGCGAAATCCACCGTTTGTAAAGCCGTAACAGCCAAAGCCCGAGAGACTTCATTTCTCCACCGCCAGCTTTTTCGCGATCATATCCAGTGCCCGCCCCACTTCTTCGAGCAGCGCCGAAAATTCCATCGTTAGCACAGACTTCTTCGGATTGATCACCACATCAACCGCGCCCGCGCCCTGCAGCGCCGAACGCCGCTGCCGAACTGCTTCGCGCAACCGCCGCTTGATCCGGTTCCGCTCCACCGCGCCGCCCAGCACGCGGCCCACCGTGAACCCGATGCGCGAGCTTCCCTGCGGTGACGCGGCCTCCGGCGAAGCGCCTCCCGCATGCCGCAAATAAAACACGGTCATGTGCGAGGAGAAGTGCCGCCGTCCCTGCTTGTACACGCGATCGAAGTCGGAGTGTTTCAGCAGCCGCCCCGAACGAGAAAAGCCACGCGGAAAGGCGCCGCCCGCGTTCGCCGCGGGCTGCTCTACACTCCGGTTCGGAGCGTCGGCGCTCACCAGTTCACAATCCTGCACAAGAATCAGTAATAATGACGGCCTTTGCTGCCCGTTGAGGGGAAGACTACTCGCGGAAACCCGGCTTCACTGATACGCGCTTGCGCCCTTTGGCCCGGCGGCGCGACAGCACTGCGGCCCCGCTCTTCGTCTTCATGCGAGTCCGGAACCCGTGCTTCTTCGAGCGCTTGCGCCGGTTGGGTTGAAATGTACGTTTCGGCATCGAAAATCACTGCTCCTGAATGAATCAGCTTACTTGAGGCAAACGGTAAGTATAAATGACGCGCGCCGGATGCAGCAAACGGGACTCCATGACACCATTGCTGGACAACCCTGTCCCGCCACCCTGAACTTCTGGCTATACTCGATTGATGAAGATGACCGGGTTTCCTCTATCTACCACGGATTGGGCTCAGCTGGTGCCTTCCGAACATCCCGGGGAGAGCGGCATAGCCTTCTGGCGCACTCAAAACTTCGGCGAGATTCGTGTACGGATGGTGGAATACTCGCCGGGCTATTCGGCCGATCATTGGTGTTCCAAAGGACACGTGCTCCTCTGTGTCGAAGGCGAACTCGAAACCACCCTCTCCGATGGCAGGACTTTCACTCTGACCCCAGGCAAGAGCTACCAAGTTGCGGACGGCAAATCCTCTCATCGGTGCTCAACCAAGACGGGAGCCAAACTTTTCATAGTTGACTAACCTGATGACTGATCACTATTCAACAACCATTTTTCACTGGCTGTCATGAATCTCGACGACACCATCGTCGCCATAGCGACCCCGCCCGGCCGCGGTGGTATAGGAGTAGTCCGCCTAGCCGGCCCCGAAGCGCGAGCCATTGCCGCACCCATGCTCCGCCTAACGCGGGAGCTAGAACCGGGACGAGCCATCCACTGCGATCTAATCGAACCGTGTGGCGCGGGCGCCCCCGCCCGCGAAACTGCCGCCGCCACAACTCACGTGTGGACGGACGCCCCCGGCCGGCCCGCGGAGGGAGGTTCCGCACCTGTCAGCACCACCGCAGCTTACGGCCGCATCGACGAAGTCGTTGTCACCTTCTTCGCCAAGCCCCACTCCTACACCACCGACGACGTCGTCGAAATCTCCGCGCATGGCTCGCCCGTAGTTCTTCGCCACATAGTCGAACTTTCTCTAGCCCGCGGCGCCCGTCTAGCCGAGCCTGGAGAATTCACCATGCGCGCCTTTCTCAACGGACGCCTAGACCTGACTCAAGCCGAGGCCGTCCGCGACCTGATCGACTCGCAAACTCTATTCCAGGCCAAGATCGCCGCCCAGCAACTGGAAGGCGCGCTCTCCAATCGCATCAAGCCCATCAAGCAAAAATTAGTCGACCTGATCGCCCTGCTTGAGGCCGGCATCGACTTCGCCGAAGACGATGTTTCCATCGCGCAGGACGCCACCATCCGAGATCGCATCGCTCAAGTCAAAGCTCCGCTTTCGCAACTAGCCGCCAGCTTTACTTACGGCAAGATCGTTCACCAGGGACTTACCCTAGCGATCGTAGGCCGCCCCAACGTAGGCAAGTCGAGCCTTTTTAATCGTCTGGTCGAGCGCGAACGCGCCATCGTTACTGCCCAGCCCGGCACCACGCGCGATCTGGTTAGCGAAACCGTAGCCATCGATGGAATTCCAGTGGAACTGGTGGACACCGCCGGAATCCGCCGCGCTCTGGACGAAGCCGAAAGCATCGGCATCAAGAAATCAATGGAGGCCCTGGCTGACGCCGACTTAGTCCTGGTAGTAATCGACAAGACCCAGCCTGTCACGGAAGAAGACCAGGAGTTACTGCGCCAGGTAGAAGGCCGCGCAGCGATCGTTGTAGAAAACAAATCTGACCTGCTGGGCTCGGGTGGGGACTGGCGCATCGCCCGTCCGCGCGGGGCAGAGCCCGGCGGGCTTTCGCCGCAGCCAATTACCGAACCATGTCTTGCAGAACCATATCGTGGAGAACCATGTCGCGCTGAATCATGGGGCGCGGACACTCCTGTTCGCGAAGCCCCACAGGCGCAGCGGGCGATCACTCGTATCCCCACCTCCGCTCTAACCGGCGAAGGCATTCCCGCCCTGCGCGCTGCCATCCTCGAACACGTTGCCGGAGACTCCGCCACCCAACTGGAAACCGGCTTCCTAACCAGCGTGCGCCATCAGAGATTAGTCAACGACGCGCTAACCGCGCTCGACGCCGCGACCAAGGGCGTTTCTGCCCAAGTCCCCCACGAGATGCTCCTGCTCGATCTCTACGGAGCGCTGCGCCCCCTTGACGAAATCACCGGCGCCACCACCACCGACGACATCCTCAACCTGATCTTCGGCACCTTCTGCATCGGGAAGTAATATTTTTTAAGCTGTCATGGACAACTGGTGGGTTCGTTGGCAAGAACACAAAAACGAAAGCGCCCCAGACTCCATTTAGAGTCGTGAGACGCCCGTCGAACAGCCCTCCCCCGAAGTCTGCTCACAACCACCCTAACCTCTTGGTCGACGCATGGGAATGGCTCGGATGGGCTATGGTAGAAGGTTTAAGCCCAAAACGAGGTCTAAGCGCAAACGGGGTTCATGGAGACGGTTTGCTCCCAAGCCCCGTCCGGCGATATATTTACGGGTACGTCTGGATTGATTTTCCTATGTTCACCGATTTCACCGCCACCGACCGCTGGAGCAAGAAGCAAGTGCACTGCCTCTACCAGGCGCTGATGGTGGCCATCGCCACCCGGCACGCCGATGCAGTGGATATCAAATTCCTGGTGGACGGGCGCCCGGTCTGGGTTGCCCTGCCGCATCCGGCCTGGGTTGAATACAAGAAGCGCACCGGGAAGCTGATCACGGACTCCCTGGCGAAGGAAATAGCCGGCCATTTTCTGAAAACGGCGCTGGAATCGGGTGAAGGCTTGGGTCGCGAAATGTATTCTCTTACCATCGATGAGACCCTCAAGCACCTGGAAGGTGTCGTGGCGGAGGTTGAACCCCCGGTCGTGGCTGCCACCCGCTAGCTGGAAAGAACCCTCGAAATGAGGGACAATATTTAGTCCAGTCCTTATTAGCGGGAGCAGGATCTCTGAAGTAGCCTCGCCTTTCTGCCCGCGGATGCCATTTTCAATGGCGGTATAGGATCGCGCGGCTTGCTGTTTTGAGGAGAGTATTTGAATGTCCAGCCTAACCTCCCATATGGAACCCATTACCGACAAGAAGATCGACAAGAAGGTCGAACCGAAGCATAAGCGGTTGAGCGCCTGGGTGGAGGAAGTTGCCCAGCTCTGCAAGCCCGATCGAGTGTACTGGTGCGATGGCTCGCAGCAGGAATATCAGGCGATGCTGCGACTGATGGTAATGACGGGCACTGCCGTCCAGCTCGCCGAGGACAAGCGGCCGAACAGTATTCTGGTGCGATCCAGTGCGGGCGACGTGGCTCGCGTCGAAGACCGCACTTTCATTTGTTCGAGAACCCTGGAGGATGCTGGTCCCACCAACAACTGGTCAGATCCGGCGAAGATGAAGCAGAAGCTGCAAGGTTTATTCGCGGGCGCGATGACGGGACGGACTATGTATGTCATCCCGTACAGCATGGGACCGATCGGCTCGCCGATTGCGAATATCGGCGTCGAGATCACCGACTCCCCTTACGTTGTGGCCAGCATGCACATCATGGCGCGGGTTGGCACTCGCGTGCTTGAGGTTCTAGGAAGCGATGGTCACTTTGTCCGCGGCCTGCACTCGGTCGGCGCTCCATTGGCTGCGAACGAGGCGGATTCGACCTGGCCAAACAATGCGCAGGAAAAATACATTTGCCATTTCCCGGAGACGCGCGAGGTGTGGTCCTTCGGTTCCGGCTATGGTGGCAACGCGCTGCTGGGCAAAAAGTGTCACGCGCTGCGCATTGCTTCGGTGCAAGCCCGTGACGAAGGCTGGATGGCGGAGCACATGCTCATCCTCAAGATGATCAACCCCAAGGGGCAGGTCAAGTACATAACGGGCGCGTTCCCGTCGGCCTGCGGCAAGACCAATCTGGCGATGTTGATCCCCACCATACCGGGGTGGAAAGTTGAAGCCATCGGCGACGACATTGCCTGGATGAAGTTCGGCAGCGATGGCCGACTCTATGCCATCAACCCGGAGTACGGATTCTTCGGCGTGGCTCCGGGAACGAGCATGAAGTCGAATCCGAATGCCATGCTCACCGCGACGAAGAATTCCATCTTCACCAATTGCGCGATGACTCCCGATGGCGACATATGGTGGGAGGGGATGACGAGCGAAAAGCCCGCCGAATTGATCGACTGGTTGCGCCGGTCGTGGACTCCGGCTTCTCCCCGCAAGGCAGCGCATCCCAATTCCCGCTTCACGGTTCCAGCAAGCCAGTGCCCAGTGATTGCGCCGGAATGGGAAGACCCCAAGGGTGTGCCGATCGACGCCATCCTTTTCGGTGGCCGCCGAGCTGGCGTTGTCCCGCTGGTGACCGAGTCCTTCAGTTGGCAGCACGGGACGTTTCTGGGTGCGATCGTGAGCAGCGAAACAACGGCGGCCGCCGCCGGCAAAGTCGGCGAACTTCGCCGGGACCCGATGGCCATGCTCCCCTTCTGCGGCTACAACATGGGCGATTACTTCGCCCACTTTCTCAAGATCGGCAAAAGGCCGGGTGCAAAGCTACCCAAGATCTTTTACGTCAACTGGTTCCGCACGGACGAAAATGGCAAATTCCTCTGGCCCGGATATGGTGAGAACAGCCGAGTGTTGAAATGGATCTTCGAGCGTTGCGATGGCAAAGTGCATGCGGTGGATACAGCGATAGGCAGGCTTCCCGAGCCCGCGGATCTGGATACCAAGGGACTTGACCTTTCTGCGGCTGATATCGCCAAGTTGCTGAGCGTGGACTTGGAGGGATGGCATGCGGAGATACCATTGATCCGGGAGTACTTCGCGCGGTTCGGCAGCCGTCTTCCGGAGGGCTTGAACCGGGAAGTCACGGAACTGGAAGACCGGCTCTGGAAAGCAAAGAAGTAGATCGTACCGCCAAGCTGCGGCCGTTTTCTGCGCTTCAATCAAGGGCTGTGCTTAAATCAAGGAATGTTCGCCCGGAAGGTCCGCGTGGAATACCAGCACGAAGGGCAGCTTCAACCCTGTCCGTTGAAATGGCTCGACAATTTCAGCATGCGCAACTTCACCAACGCGTCGGTTTTTGACGACACGCTGCCAGTGGCCGACGGGTGCCTGGAAATTGGAACGCATGTCCCGCTCGATCAATTGCGGGACGCGATGGAAGACTGGTTCCGCCGCAAGAGCTACCTGCCGAAAGACGCGACGCTGGTGCTGACCCAGAGCTAGAGATCAAGCCGACTGCTCTCGGCTTGGACAGCCGGGAGCGGCTGTCCCTACGCAAGCTCCCTACGCAAGCTTGGACGGGCGAGGGCGCCCGTCTCTCCACCTTCCGACTCTGCCTTCACGGTGCTAGGTTGCACCGCCCAGGCTGGAGGATCTTTCCATCTTGAGCAGGCGGGCAAATAATCGGACGATCATGCCGTCGAAACGGGTGCCGCTCATTTTCCCCAGTTCCGTAAGCGCTTGCTCGTCGGTCTTGGGGGGAGCGAAAGAGCGATCGGTCGTCATGTTCACGTAGGCGTCAGCGACGGCGACGATACGGCCATACAGCGGTATATCCTCGCCCTTCAGTCCGCGAGGATAGCCGCTGCCGTCGAAGGCCTCGTGATGGGATTCGATGGCCTGGGCCACACGCTCGATTTCGGGAATCGCCCGCAACACCTCGCCCCCCACTAGCGGGTGGGTTTTCATCACCGACATTTCATCTTCCGTAAGCGCCCCCGGCTTGTTCAGGATTCGATCGGGGACGAAGAGCTTGCCCACGTCATGCACCCGCCCTGCGAAGATGATGTCTTCCACCTCCTGCGGCGGGAGGTTAAGTCCGCGCGCGACGATCCCGGCATAGTGCCCGCACTGCTCGCCATGTCCCGCCGCGTTGTGCTCCCTGAGTTCAGCCGCACGCGACAAGGCTTCGACAGCCTCCTTCATCGCCCTTTGATCCGTAACGTCCTCACCGCCGCACAGCTTGCGGAGAGTGGCGACCAGTTCTTCAAGGTGCTCGGGCCCGTTATGCTCGCGCTGAAGAAATCCTTCAATGTAACCGGAGACAAGCTGTCGCTGCACCGCGGAACCTTCGCCGAACGCATCGGAAGTGGAAACCTGGTTACCTCCAGCATGCTTAGCCACGTACATGCCGGCATCGGCCACGCGAATCAGGTCCTCCATGGAAAACCCGTGAACGGGGAAACTGGCGACGCCGAAACTGCCGGTGATATGGTGCTCTTCGAGCATCGGGTCGGTGGCCAGCCACAGCCGCAATCTCTCCGCCAGCACCTGCGCCTGCTCGATACCGGTCTCGGGCATAAGAATGATGAACTCGTCTCCGCCGTAGCGGGCAACCACGTTCGACTGGCGGCACTTCTGTTCGAGCAGCCGGCCGACGCGAGCCAGCACCAGATCCCCTTCCAGATGGCCGAGTGAATCATTAACTTCTTTGAATTTATCCAAATCTACCAACACCACCGAGAACGGCCGGCCGGAACGCGATGCGCGCTTCCACTCCGAGGTCAGCGCCTCCCAGAAAAAGCGTCTCGTCTTGATGCCGGTCAAACCATCGGTGATCGATTGCTGCTGCAGCTTCTTGAAGACGAAGGAGTTGTGTAGCGCCGTCGCCAGGAGATCGGCCAGGGTATTCAGGATCAGAACATCCTGGGGCGCGAAAGCATTCTCATCCCGGCTCTCCACATTGAGTACGCCGAGCAGTGTCTCGCCGTAACTGATCGGCAGGCAGAGCACCGCCCGCGATTCCGGCAGCACGCCGGCGAGCTGTCCCGGGCCGGCGTTTTGCACGAGTGCGCTCACTCCGGTGCGCGCGACCTTGCCCAGAACTCCACTACCCACTGCGATCCGGCGGCCCAGGGTTTGCGATGCCGTTCCCGCCTCAGCTTTGATCTCGATGTCCTTGGTGGCGTAGTCCATGATGCCAATGCCGATGTGATCGTAGCGGAAATTCTTCTGGATCTCGCGCACGATGTTGGCCATCATCTGCTCGGCGTCTTCGCTCGAGATCGCCATTTTCGAAATGTTGTTAAGAAACGCGAGATGGCGGGCGCGGCGCTGCTCCTCGGTAAACAGGCGC
>Ga0074044_10000570_pt1 | contig 35490 bp, 30 predicted proteins | sample BogForMeECP23OM1_FD_94443 | JGI IMG/M metagenome (GOLD analysis project Ga0074044, IMG submission 94443) | Bog forest soil microbial communities from Calvert Island, British Columbia, Canada - Bog Forest MetaG ECP23OM1 | ecosystem: Environmental > Terrestrial > Soil > Wetlands ...
ACGCGATAAACGTATTTGGCGATCCAGAACAGCGTATGCAGGTCGCGCAAGCCGCCCTTGCCGTCCTTGACGTTGGGCTCGACGAGATAGCGCGATTGGCCGGCGTGACGGTGGCGCTCTTCGCGCTCGGCAAGCTTGGCGGCGACGAATTCCGGCGCCGTTCCCCGCGCGACCTCTTTATCGAACCGCGCGGTAAGCTCGTCGTAGAGCTTGGCGTCGCCGAACAGATAGCGCGATTCAAGGAGCGACGTGCGGATGGTCATGTCGGCCTTGGCCTGGCGGATGCATTCGTTGACCGAACGCGTCGCATGGCCGACCTTCAGGCCCATGTCCCACAGGCAATAGAGCAGCGCTTCGGCCACCGACTCGCCCCAGGCGGTCTGCTTGTAAGGCAGCAGGAAAAGCAGATCGATGTCGGAGCCCGGCGCCAACAGGCCGCGGCCGTAGCCGCCGGTCGCGATGACCGCCATGCGCTCGGCCTCCGACGGGACCTGCGACGGATAGAGCTCACTGCCGGCGAACTCGAACAGGATGCGGATGATCTCGTCCATCATCTGGCAGAGCCGCTCGGCGCAGCGCCGCCCGTGGCGATCCTTGAGCAGCAGGTCCTCGGCCCGTGCGCGCGCCTGCGTCAGCGCCGACTTCAATCTTTGAGCGACCGCAGTGCGCAATTCACGCTCGCGCCCGGCATGAATCTCGGCGAGCGTTTTGAGGTCGGCGACGATCGCCGCAGAGTCGATGAGTTCGACGGCGCTGCGCGCCGAACGGCGGCTGTCCAGCATCATCGTATCGGCATAGCGGAGCTATCGTGCGCTGTCATCGCTTGGTCGGGCGCGCCCGGCGAAAAAACGGCACGACGCCAAGCTTCGTCACCTGAGATAATAATTCTAAATATTACAAATAGTGGAGCATATTTTTCTAATTGACGACTTCGAAGCGGCCTCTTAAAGAAAGAAAATAGCGCCGACCTGCCCATTGTCCCGCTGATGGCTGGCTCAAAAAACTCGCCTCCAACAGGGGTCGCATGGGGCGTCGACGCGCCGCTGCGATCCTAAAGCAATCCGAACGCGGACTTCGCCGCGTTCGGAAATTTCTGAAGCAGCCGAAGTCGGCAACATCCGACTTCGGCAGGGAGATCGATCATGCTCACACGTCGTGGTTTGCTGGCCAGCGCGATTGGCGCCGGCCTGATGCCATATGGTATTGCGCGCGCCGCCGACAAGCCGAAGGAAATCCGCATCGACTGGGCGACCTACAATCCGGTCGCCATGGTGCTGAAGGAGAAGGGACTGCTGGAAAAGGAATTCGACAAGGACGGCATCGGCATCCGCTGGGTGCAGACGCTCGGCTCCAACAAGGCGCTCGAATACCTCAGCGCCGGCTCGATCGATTTCGGCTCGACCGCGGGCGCCGCGGCGCTGATCGGCAAGATCAACGGCAATCCGATCAAGTCGATCTACGTCTATTCCCGTCCGGAGTGGACCGCGCTCGTCACGCGCAAGGATACCTCGATCACGACAGTCGCCGATCTTAGGGGTAAGCGCGTCGCGGTGACGCGCGGCACCGACCCGCACATCTTCCTGGTGCGTGCGTTGCAAACCGTGGGCCTGACCGAGCGAGACATCAGTGAGGTGCTGTTGCAGCATCCCGACGGCAAGATCGCGCTCATTCGCGGCGACGTCGATGCCTGGGCCGGCCTCGATCCGATGATGGCGCAGGCCGAGGTCGAGGACGGCGCGCGGCTGTTCTATCGCAACAAGGCGGCTAACACCTGGGGCATCCTCAATGCGAGCGAAGACTTCCTCAAACAATATCCCGACCTGACGCGACGCGTGATCGCGGTCTACGAGGAGGCGCGCAAATATTGCCTCGCCCATTACGATGACGAGAAACGCGTCTTCATGGATGTGACCAAGCTGCCCGGCGATGTCGTCGACATTCAGCTCAAGGAGCGGACCGAGCTGACGTTCAATCGAATCGGGCCCGAGCAGCGCGATTCCATCCTGCAAGCGGGCGTCGCGCTGCAGCAGGCGGGCGTTATTCCCGCCAACGTCGACGTCAAGCAGGCGCTCGATGATCTGGTCGACGATCGCTTCGTGACGGTCACCAACTAGCGTCTATGGCGCTGAGTACGGCGTCCGCAGGACGCCTATGCTCTCCCCGCACGCGGGGCGAGGTGAATTTCTGGCGCATTGCATTTGCGAATGGCACCATGTCTCTTGTGGCCATGACGATTGCCGCCGAAGGAACCCCGACGCAGCAGGCTGCACCCAAAAGATTGGCGCGCCTGGCGCGGCCGGCGCTCGGGCTCCTTCTGCCGGTCACGCTCGCGGTGGCATGGGAAATCATCGTGCGGATGGGGTGGTCCAGCGGGCGCTTGGCGCCGCCGCCGTCGGTTATTTTCGCAACCTTCGTCGATCTGGCACGCAGCGGCGAATTGCAGCGCAACACGCTGGTGACGCTGGCGCGGGTTGCGGCAGGTTTTGGCATCGGCGTCGCTGCCGCCACGATCGTGGGCGCCGCGGCTGGTTATTCGGCCGCGGTGCGGCGTCTGCTCGATCCAAGCATACAGGGGCTGCGCGCCATCCCTTCGATCGCCTGGGTGCCGTTGTTCATCCTCTGGCTCGGAATTTTCGAAGCCTCGAAAGTGACGCTGATCGCGGTTGGCGTATTCTTTCCGGTCTATCTCGGCCTGATGGGCGCGATTCAATCGGTCGATCGCAAGCTCGTCGAGGTCGGCCGCGCCTTCCGACTGTCCGATGTCGCGATGGTGCGCCGGATTTTGTTGCCGGCTGTGCTGCCAGCCTATGTGATTTCGTTGCGCTCGGGCCTCGGTCTCGGTTGGATGTTCGTCATCGCCGCCGAGCTCATGGGCGCATCCGAGGGTCTCGGCTATCTGCTGCTCGACGGTCAGCAGCTCGGCAAGCCGGCGGAGATCGTCGCCGCGATCGTCGCCTTCGCTATCGTCGGCAAGGCAACGGATTGGCTGATCGTGCTTGCGGCGGCGCCGTTCCTGCGTTGGGAAGATGTCGTGCGGCAGGATTAGAACGTGTTCAGATGAAGTGTTTCGTGAAGACATTGTCCCGTCATCCTGAGGTGCTCGGCGCGAAGCGTCGAGCCTCGAAGGATGCGGCCGAGGCGCCCGGGCCGTCGCCCTTCGAGGGCCGCTTCGCGGCCACCTCAGGATGACGGAACATGCTCGTTCTCGATCGCGTCAGTAAAACCTACCCTAGCGGCGTGCATGCGCTCGGCGGCGTATCCGTTGAAGTCGAGTTGGGCGAGATCGTCGCCGTGATCGGCGGCTCGGGCTGCGGGAAGTCGACGCTGCTGCGCGCCATCGGCGGGCTCGATCCGCCAAGTGAGGGCGCCATTTTGCTTGACGGGGAACAGATCGTCGCGCCGCACCAGAAGATCGGCATCATTTTTCAGGAACCGCGGCTGTTGCCCTGGCTCAAGGTCGCCGACAATGTCGGTTTCGGGCTCGGCGATCGTCCGCGGTCGGAACGGGCGCAGCGCGTCGCGACCGCGCTCAAACGAGTCGGACTCGCCGATAAAGCGGCGGTGTGGCCGCGGGAACTATCCGGCGGTCAGGCGCAACGCGTCGCCATCGCGCGCGCGCTGGTGCCGCGTCCGGAGGTGCTGCTGCTCGACGAACCGTTCTCCGCGCTCGACGCCTTCACCCGCACCGACCTGCAGGACCATCTGCTCGATCTGTGGGCCGATGCCAAGCCGACTTTGATTTTGGTGACTCATGACGTCGATGAGGCGATCGTGCTGGCCGACCGCGTCATGGTGATGTGCCCGCGACCCGGACGCATCTTCGAGGGGATCGAGGTGGATTTGCCCCGTCCGCGCGACCGCCAATCCGCCGCCTTCGATTTCGTCAAGCGCCGCGTGCTGGCCGCGCTTGATCGCTCGCTCGATCGCCCCGCAACGGGCGGTGAGGACGAGCCCAAGGCCACGGCCGGCGATGCTCTGTGGTGGTGAGGTCGGATGTTAGAGGTCGGAGATCAGATGTCGGACCGATCGACGTTATCCGACCTCTGTCATCCGACCTCTGACATCTATATTCTGCGCCTGTCCACACGAAAGGACCCGCAAATGGACGCCGCTGGCTTGCGCGCGCTGCAGGCGCCGATCAAGGAGCGTTACAAGACCGATCCCAAGGCCGGCGTCATCACGCTCAAAGCCAAAGGCACGCTCGACGACGCCAACATCGCCTGCAAGGTCGAGACCGGCCGGGCGCTTGCAGTGGCGGGCCTGCATCCGGCGACCGGCGGGTCGGGACTCGAATTGTGCTCGGGCGACATGTTGCTCGAAGCTTTGGTCGCCTGCGCCGGCGTGACGCTGAAGGCGGTCGCGACCGCCATCGATATTCCGCTGAAATCCGGCACGGTGTCGGCCGAAGGCGATCTCGATTTTCGCGGCACGCTCGGTGTCGCCAAGGAGGCGCCGGTCGGCTTCAAGCAGATCCGCCTGCGCTTCGACGTCGACACCGACGTGCCGCAGGACAAACTCGACCAGCTCCTCAAGCTCACCGAACGCTACTGCGTCGTCTACCAGACGCTCAAAAGCGGACCTGCGGTCGATGTGACGATGCAGCGCGTGTGACCGCATGACCGGCGTCATCGGGCTCGATCATCTGCAATTGGCGATGCCGCGCGGACGGGAGGCGGATGCGCGGTTGTTCTACGGCGGCATCCTCGGTTTAACCGAGCTTCCGAAGCCGCCAAATCTTGCTGTGCGCGGCGGCGTATGGTTTGCGCTGGGGCCGCAACAGCTCCATCTCGGCGTCGAGGAAGAGTTTCGTCCGGCACGAAAGGCGCATCCTGCGCTTGTTGTGCGCGATCTTCGTGGTATGCGCGCGCGGTTGGAGCAGAATGGCTTCAAGCCTTACGACGACGAGCCATTGGCCGGCTTTGAGCGCTTCTACGTTGCCGATCCGTTCGGCAATCGGCTTGAACTTCTGGAGCCTGTCGCGGGGTAGGATAATCCCTACCGAACGCGTCAAGCGGCGCGCTGGCCGTCATGCATTCCATGTCCCCCGAACTGCTGTTCTGGTACGGACTCGCGCTGAAGATGGCGATGACGGCGATCGTTGTCGTCATCACTTCGGTCGCGGTCGAGCGCTCAGGAGCGTTCGTCGGCGCGCTCATTGCCGCGTTGCCGACCGCGGCCGGCGCCGCCTACGCCATTCTCGCCATCGAGCACCCGCCGAGTTTCATCGCCGCGAGCGCCGTCGGCAGCGTCGCGACCGGCGCCGCCGTCTCGATCTTTGCCTTGACCTACACTTTGCTGGCGCGGCGTCACGGCTTGGTACTGAGTCTCGGCGTTTCGCTTGTGGTGTGGTTTGCGATCACCGCCATCTTGCGCTCGGTCGACTGGACGCCGCTTGGCGCGGTGGCGCTCAATGCCGCGGTGTTCGCCGTCACCATCCCGCTGAGCTGGCGCTACCGCGCCTCAGGCCCGTTGCGGACATTCCTGCGCACCGCGTTCGACATTCCGCTGCGGGCGCTCGCCGCCGCCATTGTCGTCGCCGTCGTAACCACGGCAAGCTACCGCATCGGCTCGTTCGCCTCCGGCATGTTCGCCCTGTTCCCGATCATTCTCTGCAGCTCCATCGTCATCCTGCATCCGCGCGTTGGCGGCAAGGCGACGGCCAGTATGATGGCGCATGCCCAGGTCGCCTTCATCGGGCTCGCGCTCTGTTTTCTTAGCGTTCACTACGCGGCCGAACCGCTCGGCCCGTGGTGGGCGCTTGTCATCGGGATAGGTGTCGCCATCGCCTGGAGCGGAATATTGATGCTGGTGCGCATGGGGACGATGCGGCGTGCTTTAAGGAAAATGTAGCCCGGGTTCGGCTTCGCCAGTCGCTGCAAACGCTTGCTGTGGTTGCTGACGGTCGGTTGCGATAGGCCGAGCAAAGCCGCGGCCTTCGAATCATTGCGCGTCTCGACCACAGCGACGAAGCTGCGCAACGGATCGATGCCGATGTCGTTTGAAGCTGTTCGGCCTTCATTGATCGCGCGAGCCGACTTTACTTTATCGATCGCTAATCGCCTATTTTATATGATTTGGATTAAGCACAAAAACTGTTGATTTGGATCAAACACAAAAAAGCTCCCAATGAGCAATTGGTTTCAATTGTAACGATTTTGAAAGGCGACCATTCCAATATCCAACCGGGTTGAACTTTCAGTCGCCGCACCGCACAGGCCCCGCATGGCCGCAGGTGCAAAGTGCCGACAGTCGGAGGAAACGTCGCCCGTGAACATTCAAGCCGCGTCACCAGAAAACACCGCCGGGATCGCCAATGCCGCCGCAGGCATGCGCGCGGACCGCACCGAATTCATCAGCTTCGCCATCGGCGACGACCAGTACGGCGTCGACATCATGGCGGTGCGCGAGATCAAGGGCTGGTCGAACGTCACCCACCTGCCGAAGCAGCCGGACTACGTGCGCGGCGTGCTCAACCTGCGCGGCGTCATGGTGCCGATCATCGATCTGCGCCGCCGCTTCGGCGAGGGTCCGACCGAAACGACGCCGCTGCACATCGTCATCATCGTGCAGATCGAGGGCAGGCAGGTCGGCATTCTCGCCGACCGGGTGCTCGACATCGTGTCGTGCGAGGTGAGCCAGATCCAGCCGGTGCCGAAAGTCGCCCAGTCCGCCCGCGAAGATTTTCTCTCCGGCCTGGTCTCGATCGACGACGCCATGCTGGCGCTGGTCGATCTTCCCAATCTTCTCTCCGCGCAGCTCGACGAGAACGACGCCGGCGCCGTGGCCGGATCGAAATCCGCCGCGCCGTCGCCTGCATCGCTCGACCAATGACGTAACAAAGCCTCACGGCGATCAAACAATCACTGCCCGACAAAAAACAGGCCCATGGAAATCGATCGATCGAGGCTCCCGCCTCGACGATCCGAAACGAAACGATAGGGGACCAGCCATGTCACTGCTTTCGCGCTTCGGTATTCTCACCAAGATTCTCGTTGTTATCGGGTTACTATCGATAGTCGCAATCGGGATCACCGTGCTGGGCATCAGTTCGCTCAATCAAATCAGCCAGCAAACCGATCTGGTGGCAAAAACCGGAAACGAGGCGGTTCTGCTTGCGCGCATGAATGCGAATGTGTTGGCGATAAATCGCGCTGAATTTCTGATCGCAAGCGATCCGCGGACTGAAACGAAGCGCGAGGCGCGGAGCGAAATCGACGGGGAGAGCAAGACGCTCAAGCAGCGAATCGACGCGATGGACAAGCTTATCACGAGCGCCGATTCAAAAAAGCGCCTCGCCGAGATCGAAAAGGGGATGTCCGATTACAGTCGCGAGATCGAAGCCGTCTATCAAGCCGCCGACAGCGTGCAGAATTTCCAGATGACGCAAGAGCTGGAGAAGCTTCATGATGCGGCCATGACGAGCGACAAGCAGGCGGAAAGCCTGCGCGGCAAGATCAAAAGTTTTATCGAGGTGTATGACAAGCGTATTGATGAGGTGACTCAGGAAGCCGAGACCGAGCATACCCATGTCTCCACGATGATGACCGTCATCGCGACGGTTGGCATCTTGGTCGGACTGTTGCTGGGATTCGTCGTCGGCCAATACGGCGTCGCCAAGCCCATTGGCATCCTGGTCGGTCTTCTGCAGAGACTTGCGAAGGGCGAGGCGGTCGAGATCACCGGCACCGAGCGCCGGGACGAAATCGGCGCAACCGCCAGGGCCGTCAACGACATCAAGGAGATGATTGCCGAGAAGGCGCGGCGCGAAGCCGAGCAAAAGGCCGAGCAGGACAAGCAGCTCGCCGCCGACCGCGAAGCGGCGTCGCAAAAGATGGCCGACGAGTTCCAGGCGGCGGTGGGCGGCATCGTGTCTGCCGCGGTCGCCGGCGATTTCTCGCAGCGCGTCGATCTCGCCGGCAAGACCGGGCTGGTGCTCAATGTCGGCACCGCGCTCAACTCGCTGTGCGAGAACGTGTCCATAGCGCTCGATGACCTCATCAAAATGCTCAACTCGCTCGCCGAGGGCGATCTGACCAAGCGCATTACCGCGCAGTACCAAGGCAACTTCGCGGTCCTGAAGGATAACGCCAATACGACGGCCGAGCAGATCGGCTCGACCATCTCCGACATCAAATCGTCCACGCGCGAGGTCACCAACGCGTCGGCGGAAATTTCCACCAGCACGAGCGATCTGTCGCAGCGCACCGAGGAACAGGCCGCCAGTCTGGAAGAAACCTCGGCCTCGATGGAGGAAATCGCCGCGACCGTGAAGAAGAACGCCGAGAACGCACAGGCTGCCAATCAGTCCGCAGCCAGCGCTCGCGAAGTCGCCGATCGCGGCGGCCAGATCGTCGCCAAGGCGGTCGAGGCCATGGGGCATATCGAGGGTTCCTCGCGCAAGATTTCCGACATCATCGGCGTCATCGACGAGATCGCGCGGCAAACGAACCTGCTGGCGCTCAACGCCGCGGTCGAGGCGGCGCGTGCCGGCGAAGCCGGCCGCGGCTTTGCGGTGGTCGCGACCGAGGTGCGCAGCCTGGCGCAACGTTCCTCGCAGGCGGCAAAAGACATCAAGGACCTCATCACCAACAGCAACGGCCAGGTGCAGCAGGGGGTCGAACTCGTCAACAAGGCGGGGACCGCGCTCGCCGAAATCCTGCAATCGATCAAGGGCGTTGCCGATATCGTCGCCGACATCGCGTCGGCCAGCGCCGAGCAGGCCACCGGCATCGAGCAGGTCAACAAGGCGTTGACCCAGATGGACGAGGTGACGCAGCAGAACTCGGCGCTGGTGGAGGAGAACGCCGCGACGGCGAAGACGCTGGAGACCCAGGCGCAGGCCATGGGCGAGCGGGTTGCATTCTTCCGCATCGATGAAGCGGCGGGGACCAATGCGATGGGTCCGCCAAGCGCACCGCCGAATCGTCCGGCAATGGCGGCGCCGAAGCCGCAAATTGCCGCAAGGCAGCCTGCCGCGGCGGCTGAGAAAGCGCCGCCGGCGCCTGCGCCCAAGCGCTCCGTTGCCGCCGCAACCGGCGGACCGGTCAGGCGCATGCAGACGGTGCTCGCCACCGCAATCAAAACCGATCCGGACTGGAAGGAGTTTTAGGCCCCCTCGCGACCTAACCGCCACCAGAGATGTGGTCCGGCTTGAGCGGGTCTACGACTTGCGCTTCGCAAGCTGCGCCTTGAGCGCGTAGAGCGCTTCGAGCGCGTCGCGCGGCGACATTTCGTCGGGGTGCAGCGCGGCGAGCGTGTCGAGGAGTGCCGTGAGCGCGGCGTCGCGTTGCGGCGCGGCGGCGGGGACCGGCCGCGCGGCGGCGAACAACGGCAGGTCGTCGATCAGCCGATGGACCGGCGAGGTACGGTCCTCGGCTTCGATCTGGGCGAGCACGAGCTTGGCGCGCTCGATCACGCTCGGCGGCAGGCCGGCGAGTTTTGCCACCTGGATGCCGTAGGAGCGGTCGGCCGCTCCGGCAACGACTTCATGCAGGAACACCACGTCGCCTTGCCATTCCTTCACGCGCATGGTGGCGTTGTGGATCCGCGGCAGTTTTGCGGCGAGCGCGGTCATCTCGTGGAAATGCGTGGCGAACAGCGTGCGGCAGCGATTGCTCTCGTGCAGGTGCTCGATCGTCGCCCAGGCGATGGACAGTCCATCGAACGTCGCCGTGCCGCGGCCGATCTCGTCGAGAATGACCAGCGCTCGTTCGCCCGCCTGGTTGAGGATCGCCGCGGTCTCGACCATCTCGACCATGAAGGTCGAGTGCCCGCGCGCCAGATCGTCGGCCGCGCCGACGCGCGAGAACAGCCGATCGACCACGCCGATATGGGCGCGGCGCGCCGGCACGAAGCCGCCCATCTGCGCCAGCACGGCGATGAGCGCGTTCTGGCGCAGGAATGTCGATTTCCCCGCCATGTTCGGACCGGTGACGAGCCAGATGCGTCCGGCCCCCTCCCCACCCTCCCCCGCAAGCGGGGGAGGGAAGATCAAAGAATCCTCCCCCGCTTGCGGGGGAGGGTAGGGAGGGGGAGGCGGCGAGAGGTCGCAATCATTGGCGACGAACGATCCCCCTCCCTTCCCTCCCCCGCTTGCGGGGGAGGGTAGGGAGGGGGTGCTGAGCGCCTGTTCGACGACCGGATGGCGTCCGCCCGCGATGACGAAAGCGAGACTGTCATCGACTTCCGGGCGCACGTAGTCGCGCTCGACCGCCAGCGCTGCCAGCGCCGCTGCGACATCGACGACGGCGAGCGCCTGCGCCGCTTCCTTGATCGCCGCGCTTGCCGCCGCGACGGTGGCGGCGAGGCGATCGAAAATCTCCAATTCGAGCGCGAGCGCGCGATCGGCGGCGTTGGCGATTTTCGCTTCGAGCTCGCTCAGCTCCGTGGTGGTGAAGCGGATCTGCCCGGCGAGCGTCTGGCGATGGATGAACGTCGCGTTGAGCGGCGCGCTCAAAAATTTCTCGCCGTGCTGCGCCGCGACCTCAACGAAGTAGCCGAGCACGTTGTTGTGCCGGATTTTCAGCGCGCGGATGCCGGTTGATTCCGCATACCGCACCTGCAGCGCAGCGATGACGCGGCGCGTATCGTCGCGCAGCGCGCGCGCCTCATCGAGCGCCGCCTCGAAGCCCGCGCGCACGAAGCCGCCGTCGCGGCGGAACGCCGGCAGTTCCTCGGCAAGGGCCTGCGCAAGCTCGGCGGCAATTGCGGCATCGGGCCGGCGCAGCGCCGCGATGGCCTGCGCAATGTCGCGAGGAACCTCGGCCAGCGCCGCAAGCCGCGCGGACAATTCCGCCGCTGCATAAATCCCGTCGCGGATCGCGGCGAGGTCGCGCGGTCCGCCGCGGCCGATCACGATGCGCGCCAGGGCGCGCGCAAGATCGGGCACGGCCTTGAGGCTGCCGCGCACATCGCTGCGCGCAGCGCTGTCGTTGACGAATCCGGCGACGGCATCGAGGCGGTGCGCGATCTCGGCAGGATCGGTCAGCGGCGCGGCCAGGCGCTGCGCCAACAGGCGCGAGCCGGCCGCCGTCACCGTGCGGTCGATCGCGGCAAGGAGCGAGCCGCGCCGCTCGCCGGCCAGCGTGCGGACGAGTTCGAGATTGCTCCGCGTCGCCTGGTCGATGGCGAGCGTCGCGCCGGCCAATTCGCGCGCCGGCGGCGACAGCGGCGGACGCCGGCCGATCTGCGTGCGCTCGACGTAAGTCACGGCGGCGGCCGCCGCCGTCAGCTCGACGCGGGAGAATGCGCCAAAGGCAGCCGTCGTCGCCACGCCGAAAAACGACGCCAGCCGCCGCTCCGCCGTGGCGCCGTCGAACACGTCGCGAGGCAGCGGCGTCAGCGCCGGCAGCGAGCGCAGATACGGCGCAAGCTCGACGTCCGCATAGAGCGCGTCCGCGACGATGATCTCGCCCGGCTCGATCCGGGCAACCGCGGCGGCGAGCCCGGCGCGGTCGCATTCGGCGACGCGAAACTCGCCGGTGGATATATCGATCCAGCCCAACGCGAAGCGGTCTTCGGTGGACGAAACGCGGGAGCGCGCGAGCGCGAGCAGGTAATTGTTGCGCCTGGCGTCGAGCAGCGAATCCTCGGTGAGCGTGCCGGGCGTAACGAGCCGCACCACGTCGCGGCGCACCACGCTCTTGGCGCCGCGCTTGCGCGCCTCGGCGGGGTCTTCGAGCTGCTCGCAAACGGCGACGCGGTGGCCGAGCGCGATGAGGCGGTGCAGATATTCGTCGGCGCGCTCGATCGGCACGCCGCACATCGGAATGTCGCGGCCGAGATGCTTGCCGCGCTTGGTCAGCATGATGCCAAGCGCGCGCGAGGCCACTTCGGCGTCATCGAAGAACATTTCGTAGAAGTCGCCCATCCGGTAGAACAACAGGCAATCCGGATTGGCCGCCTTGATCTCGATATATTGCTCCATCATTGGTGTTATGCGGGCGCCGTCGTCGCCCGCTTTGGGGGTGACGCGGGCGCCGGCCTCGGGCGCAAGGTCCGCTGGTTCGGTCATGATGGGGCGCGCAGCGTCCATGGGGCGGCGACGCTAGCAGAACCGACGCGTTCTTTCACCGCTGTCGATTAACACTGCTCCTTCTCCCCGCGTGCGGCGAGAAGGTCGGGATGAGGGGGCCTCTCCGCTGGGCTCAGAATCGCGGCGGCGCCCCCTCACCCTCGCTCGCTTCGCTCACATAGCCGATCCCTCGGATCGGCGTTCCTTGCTTCAAGAACGGCGTCCGAAGGACGCCTATGCTCTCCCCGCGCGGCGGGGAGAGGTAAATTATTTCACCAGCGTCCTGCCGGTCACCGCTTCGAGATTCTTGTAAAAGACCTTATCGCTGGTCGCTTTGTCGAGCTTGAGCGAGTCGAGAATTTTCAAGGTTTCGCGCGGATACATGCTGCCGCCCTCGGGGTCGAACGGACAATCGGAGGCGAACACGATCTTGTCGATGGGGAAGAATTCCATGCCGGCCTTGGTCGCCGGCACCGCGGTGAAGGCGGCGGTATCGGCCCAAAAGTCCTGCTTGAAATAGTCGAGCGGACGCTTTTTCAAGCTCTGGCGCAGCGCGACGTAATCCTCGTCCGTGGTGCGATTGCCCATCACGTCATTGCCCGGCCCGAGGCGGCCTTCGAGCATCGGCACGATGCCGGCGAAATGATGCGTGATGATTTTCAGATTTTGATGGTTGTCCATGACCTTGGAGTAGACCAGGCGGATCATGGCGCAAGCTGTCTCGTAGGACCAGCCGAACGTCCACCAGATTTCGTAAAGCGACTTCTTCTCGTCGATGTAGTCCGGCATTTCGGCGCCGCGCGCCGGATGCATCCAGATCGGTATGCCAAGCTCATTCATCTTGTTCCAGAACGGCAGGTATTCCGGCCGGTCGAGCGGCTTGCCGGCGACGTTGGTATAGATCTGCACGCCGAGCGCGCCGAGTTGCTTCACCGCGCGTTCGGCCTCGCCGACGCCGGCATCGGCCGCCGCGAGCGAGATGTGCGCCACCCAGCCGGGGAAATGGTCCTTCTCCTTGGCGATGAGTTCCGCGAAGCCGTCGTTGATGATGCGGCAGAACTCGTCGATGTCCTTCGGCGTCTTGGCAAATCGCTCGATTGGCGGCTGCGGATAGGACAGGATTTGTTGGTAGTCCTTGTTGCCGTCGACGATCTTCTTGCGCACATCGACATCGAACAGCGCCGGAAGCGAGCGAATGCGCTTGCCCATGTCCTTATAGTCGCCGGCCACTTCATTGAGCTTGTCGAAGAATTTCTTCGGAAAAAAATGGGTGTAGGCGTCGATTCGCATGGGCGTTTTCTCCTTTTGGCGATCAGGCTTCTAGCACATCCGCGGCCCCGGACGACAAGGCTTGGGCGGCTGCTCAACCTTTGCCATGGGTGAACCGCGCGACCACCTCGGCGGGTATCGGCTGCGACCACATGCGCGTCGGGTCGTCGGGATGACGGATCACCCATACGCGCGTCTCGTAGCCTTCGACGGCGAGCGCCCCGGCCTTGGTCAGGCGATGCTCGACCTTGAAGCTCGACCGGCCGCAGCCAACGAGTGCAGACTCGATCGCGACCTCGTCGCCAAACCGCGTCGTGATGCGAAAACGCGTCCGCGACTCCACCAGCGGATGTCCCAAAAAGTCGTAGGCCTTGAGGTATTCGATCTTGGTCATGCCGAGCGCGCGCTCGATCAGAACCGTCGTCGAGGTGTCGAACATCTCCAAATAGCGCGGATAGTACACGATCCCGGCGGGATCGCAGTCGCTCCATTCGATGCGCGTGGTTCGGGTGTTGGTGAACATGAGATCGGAGGACGGCTGTCAGATGTCAGATGTCAGGATCGACCGCGACAAACGGACGGGAAATGGATAAACAGATTGGTTTCATCTGTCATCCGACATCTGACATCTGTCATCTGGGCGCCATGCGCAGCGCACCGTCGAGGCGGATAACCTCGCCGTTGAGGTAGCGGTTTTCGATCATGTGACGCACCAGCGCGGCGAATTGCGGCGGCTGTCCGAGCAGTTTTGGAAAAGGTACCGCCGCCGCGAGGCTTTGCTGGGTTTGCTCCGGCAATGCCTGCAGCATCGGCGTGGCAAAAATCCCGGGCGCGATGGCGTTGACGCGAATGCCGAACTGCGCGAACTCGCGCGCCGCCGGCATGACGAGCCCGACGATGCCGCCTTTCGAAGCCGCATAGGCGGCCTGGCCGATCTGGCCCTCATAGGCCGCGACCGATGCGGTGCAGACGATGATGCCGCGCTCGCCGTCCTGGAGCGGTTCGAGCGCCTGCATGTCGGCGGCGGCGAGACGCAGCGCATTGAATGTGCCGATCAGATTGATCTCGACCACGCGCGCGAACTCGGCAAGCGGCATGGGCCCGTCGCGGCCGACAATGCGCTTCGCCGGCCCGACGCCGGCGCAACTGACCAGTATGCGCGCCACGCCGTGATCCGCGGCGGCTGTTGCGAAGGCCTTTTCGGTTGCGGCACTGTCGGTGACGTCGCAATCAAGCGCGATACCGTTGATGTCGATCGCCACCTCGGCGGCGGCCTTGCGGTTGACGTCGAGGATCGCGACCTTGGCGCCCGCGTCGGCCAGCATGCGCGCGGTCGCGGCGCCGAGCCCCGATGCGCCACCGGTGACGATCGCGGCATGTCCGGAAATATCCATGATCAATTCACCTCGGTGCGCTGCGCGGCCGTTGCGACGATGACGTGGGGCGGCGGCGCATCGGCGTAAAGCTCCTCGACCAGCGCGGCGCGATTCGCAAGCACCGCGCGCTGGTTGATCGATCCTTTGTCGGTCATTTCGCCGATATCCAGCGACGGCGGCTCGGCGAGCAGGATGGCGCGGCAGATTTGGCTCGACGTACCGCCGCTGCCGCGCAATAGCGCATCGAGCAGGCGGGCGAACTCAGCGCGCAGGCGCGCATCGGCGAGCAAGACCGCGACGGGAACATCCGGCGCGACATCCGGTGCAAGCTTGCGGCAGGCATCGGCATCGGGAAAGACCAGCGCGGTGACCTCGTCGCGGTCCGCTCCGGCCAGCACCACATCGCGCACCAAGGGTGCGAAATGCGCGATGAATGACGCGCGCAGCGGCCCGACACTGACCCACGTGCCGGTCGCAAGCTTGAAATCCTCGGCGAGCCGTCCGTCGAACAGCAAGCCCTTGGCCGGATCGGCCATGTCCTCGAACTTGAGCGCATCGCCGATCTTGTAGAATCCCTCCTCGTCGAAGGCTTCCGCCGTGAGCGCCGGCGCGCGCCAATAGCCGGGCGTGATGTTGGCGCCTTTGAGCCGCGCCTCGAGTTTTTCCTCGCGCGGTACCAGTTTCAGCTCCACGCCGGGAGCGGGCAGACCGATATTGCCGGCGCGCTCGCATTCCCAGGTGCAGGCGAGCGCCAGCGGCGCGGTTTCCGTCGAGCCCAGGCTCGACAGAAAAATGATGCGCTCGCCGGTCGTCGTGACCGCAAGCTGTTGCAGCTCGTCGAGCACGTGCTGCGACAGACTCGCGCCGGCATAGAACAGGATCTTGAGGCGGCTAAAGAATTTTTCGCGCAAAGCCGGTTCGGCGTTGAAATGCGGCAGCAGCATTTCAAAACCCTTCGGCACGTTGAAATAGATCGTCGGCGCGATGTCGCGCAGATTGCGCACGGTCGCGGCGATGGCGCCCGGCAGCGGCTTGCCGTCGTCGATATAGAGCGAGCCGCCATTGTCGAGCACGAGGCCGAAATTGTGGTTGCCGCCGAAGGTGTGGTTCCACGGCAACCAGTCGACGACGACCGGCGGCTCGTCGGCGAGAAACGCGAAGCCCGAGCGGATCATCGCCTGGTTCGCGCAAAGCATGAGCTGGGTATTGATGACCCCCTTGGGTTGGCCGGTCGAGCCGGACGTGAACAGGATTTTCGCAATGCTGTCGGGACCGACCTTGGCGTGCGCCGCTTCGACTGCCGGCATCGGCCGCGCCGCCGACAGCGCAGTGAAGGGCGTTGTTGACCGCTCGGCAGACGCGCCCGCGGTGACCACCACTTCGACGCCGGGCGGCACCGCAGCCGCGATAGCGCGCGCGAATGCCGTGCCATTCGCGGCGAAGACCAGCCCGGGCGAAAGAATGTCGACGATCGTCCTGAGCTTGCCGAAATCCTGCGACAGTAGCGAATAGGCCACGGAAATCGGCGCATAAGGAATGCCGACATGCATGGCGGCAAGGCCAAGGAGCGCATGCTCGATATCGTTGCCTGAGAGAATCGCTATGGGACGCTCTGCCGAGAGGTCGCGCTCGAGCAGCGCCGTGGCGATTGCGCGCACCGAAGCGAGTGTCTCCGCGTAGGTCAGCGTGCGCCATGCGGCTTGGCCGTCGCGCTGGGCGAGGAAGACGCGCTCGGGCGCGGTTTTCGCCCAGTGTACCAGCCGCTCGGTGAGTTTTTGCGAAAACGGCGGCAGCGCGTGCGGCGAGCGCATGAGGATGCTGCCGTCGCTTCTGCGATCGACCAAGACATCCGGAGCGCCTAGCCGAACCGGACGCAGCGGCGCCTGACTTTGCTGCGAATGCATCTTTGCGAAGGTGCGCGTCATGGGGCTAGCTGCGCGCAACCTTGGGCCCGCGTTTTTTCAGAAAAGCCTTGAGCCGCGCTTTCGCCTCCTCATCGCCCTGCGCGATCGCCGCGGCAAGGGCTTCGGTGGCGAAGCCGGCGGCTGGGTCGCTGCGGGCGATGCGTGGCAGCAGATGCATCACGGCGAAATTGGTGAACGGCGCATTGCCGGCGATCCGGTGGGCGAGGTCGAGGCCCTTGGCGAGGCCTTCGCCGTTCGCGACGAGGTAATGGGTGAGGCCGATCGCATGACCTTCCTCGGCGCTCAGCGTGCGCCCGGTGAGCATCATGTCCATCATGCGCGCGGTACCGATCAACGGCGGCAGGCGCACCGAGCCGCCGCCGCCGACGAAAATGCCGCGGCTTGTTTCCGGCAGCGCGTAGAACGCCGAGCGTTCCGCCACCCGCACATGGGCGGCGGCGGCAAGTTCGAGCCCGCCGCCGACGACCGCGCCATGGAGCACGGCGACGACCGGCACCGTGCCGAACTCGATGCGCTCGAAGGCGCGATGCCAGAACCGCGAGTGCTCGACGCCGGCGAACACATCGCGCTCGGAGAGTTCCGCGAGGTCGAGGCCGGCGCTGAAGTGCTCGCCTTCGCCGGCAAGCACGACGGCGCGAATGCCGGCCGGGAGCGCCGAGAAGAATGTCTCGATGCCGTGCACGGTCGCATCGTCGAGTGCATTGCGCTTTTCCGCGCGCACGAGCTTCAGCACGGCGACCTCCCCGTGCGCGCCACGCCGCTCGGCGTGAAGCGTCGGCGGCAGGTCTTTGAATTCGGCGGACGATGCGGGAGCGGTCATGAGCATCCTGTGGTCGCGGCGCCATTTGACCCTGTCCGCCGTGCCCCGTAAATAGCCTGCACCCATGGAACTGCACCTATGGAAACAGCTCAAGGAGAGACCGATGCGAGAGGTCTTTGTTTGCGATGCCGTGCGTACCGCGATCGGCCGTTACGGCGGTGCGCTCGCCAAGGTGCGCACCGACGACCTTGCCGCGGTTCCCATCAAGGCGCTGCTTGCCCGCAATAGCCAGGCCGACTGGTCGCGGCTCGACGAAGTCTTTTTCGGCTGCGCCAATCAATCCGGCGAGGACAATCGCAATGTCGCCCGCATGGCGCTGCTGCTTGCCGGGCTGCCGGATACGATCCCCGGCGTGACGGTCAACCGGCTGTGCGCCTCCGGCCTCAACGCGGTTGGCGACGCCACGCGTGCGATCCGCTCAGGCGAGATGGATTTCGCTATTGCCGGCGGGGTCGAGTCGATGACGCGTGCGCCGTTCGTGATGGCCAAGGCAGGCGAGGCGTTTTCGCGCACGGCGGAGATTTACGACACGACGCTCGGCTGGCGTTTCGTCAATCCGGCGATGAAGGCAAAATACGGCATCGATTCCATGGCCGAGACCGCCGAGAACGTGGCGGAGGAATACCAGGTGGCGCGCCAGGATCAGGACGCGTTCGCGCTGCGCTCGCAGCAGCGCGCCGGCAAGGCGGCTGCCGCCGGCTACTTCGCCGAGGAAATCGTCCCGGTGGCGGCGCCGGGCGGCAAGGCGGGTCCGATCGTCGTCAACAAGGACGAGCATCCGCGGCCCGATACGACGCTCGAAAATCTGCAAAAACTCAAGCCGATCGCGCGCAATCCCGGCACCGTCACCGCCGGCAACGCCTCGGGCATCAACGACGGCGCCGCTGCCCTCATCCTCGCCTGCGAGGAGGCCGTGAAGGCGCACGGATTAAAACCGCGAGCGAAAATACTCGGCATGGCCTCGGCCGCGGTACCGCCGCGCATCATGGGGATCGGCCCGGTGCCGTCGACGCGCAAACTGATGGAACGGCTGGGGCTCAAAATCACCGATTTCGATCTGATCGAGCTCAACGAGGCCTTTGCATCCCAGGGGCTCGCCTGCTTGCGCCAGCTCGGCGTCGCCGACGATGCGGAGCACGTCAATCCGCACGGCGGCGCCATCGCGCTCGGCCATCCGCTCGGCATGTCGGGCGCGCGGTTGGTGCTGACCGCGACGCACGGCCTGGAGAAGCGGGGAGGCAAGCGCGCGCTCGCCACCATGTGCGTCGGCGTCGGGCAGGGCGTCTCGCTGGCGCTGGAGCGGATTTAGGTGTCGCAGGTGGCTTAAGGAGAATCTTCCGTGCCGATGAGTCCCGGCTACATCCCGTTCCAGCCCAATCCGTCGAAGCCGAAATTCAAACCGCCGGTGGGGGCGGTCGATGCGCACTGTCACGTGTTCGGGCCGGAGAACAAATTTCCCTACGCGCCGGAACGCAAATACACGCCGTGCGACGCGCCGAAGGAGAAGCTGTTCGCGCTGCGCGATTTCCTCGGCCTCGACAAGAATGTCATCGTGCAGGCGTCCTGCCATTCCAAGGATAATCGGGCGATGGTCGATGCGCTCGATGCGTCGAACGGCAAGGCCAAGGGCATCGCCTTCGTCGGCGAAGAGGTGACCGACGACGAGCTGAAATGGATGGACACGGCCGGCGTGCGCGGCGTGCGCTTCAATTTTCTCAAGCGGCTTGTCGATGTCACGCCGCGCGACGTGCTGCAGCGCATCGCCGCGCGGGTGGGAAAGCTCGGCTGGCACATCGTGGTCTATTTCGAAATGCCGGATTTGCCCGAGCTTGAGGATTTCTTCACCGCGCTGCCCACCATTGTGGTGGTCGATCACATGGGCACGCCCGACGTCAAGAAGGGCGTCGACCACCCGGAAAACCAGCGCTTCCACAAGCTCATGGACCAACACAAGAATTTTCGGGTGAAGGTGACGTGCCCGGAGCGCATGACGCTGATCGGCCCGCCCTATGACGACGTGGCGCCGTTCGGCCGCGCGCTGGTCGAACGCTTTCCCGACCGCGTGATCTGGGGCACCGACTGGCCGCATCCCAACATGAAGAAAGCGGCGCCCGACGACGGCCTCCTGGTCGATTACATCCCCAAGATCGCGCCCACGGCGGCCCTGCAGCAGACGCTATTGGTCGACAATCCGATGCGGCTTTATTGGAGCTAGGCGAACCGCCTCCGCTCATTCCCGCGGAAGCGGGAATCCATCTCGCTTGCACAGAATTCTTACTTTTCTGCATTCTTACTTTTCTGCGCTGGGTCCCCGCTTTCGCGGGGAAGAGCGGACGGGAGAAGACTTACGTTGCCAAGCTTTGCTGGGCTATATATGTGAAAGCCAAACGGGAGAGACGCCGATGGCCCGCGAACAGCACGATTACGATGACATTCCCGGCACCTTCGTCTTCGACCAGGAGCGCTCGCGCCAGGGATTTGGCATCAACATGTTCTGCATGTCGCTGATGAAGGACGAGAACCGCAAGGCCTTCAAGGCGAACGAGGCGGAATACCTCAAGAAGTTCAATCTGACGCCGGAGCAGACCGAGGCCATCCTCAAACGCGAATACAACCGCATGCTGGAACTCGGCGGCAATATCTATTTCACGGCAAAACTCGGCGCCACCGACGGCCACTCGTTCCGCCATCTCGCCGCGGAGATGACCGGCGCCAGCCAGGACGACTACGCCAACATGATGCTCGCCGGCGGCCGCTCGGTCGAAGGCAATCGCAGCAAGTCAGGAAAAGTCGGCAAAGCTGCCAAAGCAGCCAAACCGAAAGCGAAGACGCGCAGCAAATCGAGGTCAAAACGTGGCTAGGATCATCGCAGGAGTGGCATCGTCGCACGTGCCGGCGATCGGCGCGGCGATCGACAATCATCAGACCGAAGAGCCCTATTGGCAGCGGGTGTTTTCCGGCTTCGAGAAATCCAAGGAGTGGATGGCGAAGACCAAACCCGATGTCTGCATCGTCGTCTATAACGACCATGCCTCTGCCTTCTCCGTCGAGATCGTGCCGACTTTCGCGCTCGGCTGCGCGGCGGAATTTCCGCCCGCCGACGAGGGCTGGGGACCGCGGCCGGTGCCGGTGGTCAAGGGCCATCCGGTGCTTGCCGCCCATATCGCCCAGTCGGTGATTCTCGATGAGTTCGATCTCACGGTGGTCAACAAGATGGAGGTCGATCACGGCCTCACCGTGCCGATGAATCTGCTGTTCGGCTCGCCCCAGCAATGGCCGTGCCCGGTCATCCCGCTGGCGGTCAACGTCGTGCTCTATCCGCCGCCGACCGGCCATCGCTGCTTCATGCTCGGCCGCGCGATCCGCAAGGCGGTGGAATCCTATCCGGAAGACTTGCGCGTCGTGGTGTTCGGCACCGGCGGCATGTCGCACCAGATTTCAGGACCGCGCGCCGGCCTGATCAACAGCAAGTTCGACAAGGCCTTCCTCGACAATCTCAGCAAAGATCCGAACAAGCTCATGCGCCTCCCGCACGTCGAATACATGCGCGAGGCCGGCGCCGAGGGCATCGAAATGGTGATGTGGCTTGTCATGCGCGGCGCGCTCGACGACAAGGTCGACGAGGTCTATCGCTTCTATACCGTGCCGGCGTCGAACACGGCGGTCGGCCATATCATTCTTGCGAACCGCTCGCGCGGCGCCAAGGCGGCAGCAAAACGCAAAGCCGCGGCCGGCAAGCACAAGCGCGCCGCGGCGCGCGCAAAAGTTCACCGCGTTCGCGGCTAGCTGTCATTGCGAGGAGCGGAGCGACGAAGCAATCCAGCACTTCGACGCCGCACTGGATTGCTTCGCTTCGCTCGCAATGACGGATTTTTGATCGATGTCGGGTACGAAACGATCTTGAGAGGAAGCCAATGAAAATCTGCGTCGCCGGCCAGGGCGCCTTCGGTCAAAAGCATCTCGACGCGCTCAAGCGCATCCCCGCGGTCGAGGTCAGCTCGCTGGTCGGCGGCAATCAGGACTCCACGGCGCAGGTCGCGAAGAAATACGGCATCCCGCACCACACCGGCGACCTCTCCGAGGGCATCAAGCGCGCCGACGCGGTGATCCTCACCACGCCGACCAAAATGCATTTCCGCCAGGGCGAGCAGGTGATGCGCGCCGGCAAGCACGTGCTGATCGAAATCCCGATCACCGACAGCGTCGAGGACGCCGAAGCGCTGGTGAAGATCGCCAAGGAGACCGGCGTCACCGCCATGGCCGGACACGTGCGGCGCTTCAATCCCAGCCATCAATGGGTGCACAAGCGCATCGTGAAGGGCGAGCTGAAAATCCAGCAGATGGATGTGCAGACCTATTTCTTCCGGCGCAGGAACATCAACGCGGCCGGCAATCCGCGAAGCTGGACCGATCATTTGCTTTGGCATCACGCCGCCCACACCATCGACCTGTTCCAGTACCAGGCCGGCGAGACCATTTCCGACTGCTACGCCGTGCAGGGGCCGATCCATCCGCAGCTCAACATCGCCATGGACATGGGCATCGTGGCGAAGACGCCGTCGGGCGCGGTGTTGACGTTGTCGCTGTCGTTCAACAACGACGGGCCGCTCGGCTCGTTCTTCCGCTACATCTGCGACAACGGCACCTACAAGGCGTTCTACGACGATTTGAGCGACGGCAAGGACAACAAGATCGACGTTTCCAAGGTCGACGTGTCGATGGACGGCATCGAGCTGGAGGATCGCGAATTCATCGCCGCGGTCAAAGAAAGACGCGAGCCGAACGCCAGCCTCGCCCAGGTGCTGCCCTGCATGCAGGTGCTCGGCAAGCTGGAAAAGATCGTCGACCCGCAGCGCCGGGCGCACGCCTGATTTTGTCGCTGCTCACAGTGCATAAATCGCAATCCCAAGCGCTTGCGCAGCGGCGATGAGCCTTCGATCGTAGCTTGCCAATTCGATGTTTTCGCCGCCTGCGCGCAGGAATTCGAGGGTCGCAAGGTGCAAGCCGTCCGGTGTGCGAACGGCGACTGGAAACGGCTGCAGCGCGCGCGCCAACGCTGATTGCGAAAGATCAATCAAAGATATTTGAGCGAGGAGCGTTTTTGCTATGGCACCATGAGATATCGTAAGGCCTCGCGCATGTAATCGATTCCAAAACTCGTATTCCAGAAGGCGGCTTGAAACTAACCGTTCGCGCCACAACGCCGGATCGGGCGATATGCCTTCACCAAAGAGATGGGCTAGCGCCACCGAGCTGTCGAGATAGATCAAGGATCCTCTCGGTCACGCTCTAAGTCTGCCATTAATTCCTCGAAAGGCACGGCAGGTTTGCGCGGGGGGGGACTACCGGGGGGAATTGTTGCCGGCGTCAGCCAGCCCTCGCGCACGCCCCTGGCAATGAAGTCGTCTTCCGTCGCCGCCTTATGACCCGGCTGCGGCGGCACGATTTCCGCCACGACGCGGTTGCGGTCGGTCACCAGCACGGTCTCGCCGGCGGCCGCCAAGCGGACGTATTCACTAAGCTTATTCTTCAAAATCTTGAGGCCAACCGAGCGCATGTCTGATATGTAGCTTCTAGAGGCTACTTTGTCAACTCTCGCTGACCCCGCGTCATTCCGGGCTCCTCGCTGCCGCTCGGCCCCGGAATGACGGACTGCTGAATAGTCCTGGGTTCTCCGCTATAATCCTCACAAGACTGAAACCTTCGGGGGAGGACTTTTATGTCCGCGTGGATTCGGACTTCCTTGATCGCCATCGCGCTTATGGCATTCGGCGCTGCGGGCGCATTCGCCCAAGGCGCCTACCCCTCCAGGCCCGTGCACATCTTCGTGCCGTATCCGCCCGGCGGCGCCGTCGACATTATCGGACGCACGCTGGGCGACGAGCTGTCAAAGCGCTGGGGTCAGCCGGTCGTCATCGAGAACCGGCCGGGGGCCGGCGGCATCATTGCCGAGGAGGCTTTGGCGCAGTCGCCGCCCGACGGCTACACGCTGATCGTCGTCGCCACCGGCCACGCGCTCAACGGCCACTTTTACACCAAGCTGCCGTACGATCCGTTCAACGATTTTACGCCGATCTCGCTGATCGGCTCCTCGCCCAACATGCTGCTGGTGCGCGCCGGTTCGCCGTTCAAGTCGGTCGGCGACGTGATCGCCGCGGCGCGCGCCAAGCCGGGGCAGCTGGCCTACGGCCACGCCGGCAACGGCACCTCGCCGCATCTCGCCGGCGAGCTGTTCAAATACATGGCCCATCTCGACATCACCGCGGTGCCATACAAGGGCGGCGCGCCGGCGCTCGCCGACCTGATCGGCGGCCACATTCCGCTGACGTTCAACAATATCCCGGAATCCATGGGGCAGATTCAGGCCGGCGCGGTGCACCCGCTCGGCGTGACCACGGCGGCGCGCTCACCCGTGCTGCCGGATGTGCCGACCATCGCGGAGGCTGCCCTGCCGGGCTACGACACCGGCGTGTGGTGGGGCTTTTTAGCGCCGGCGGGATTGCCCGCGGACGTGAAACAAAAACTCGCCAACGACTGCGCCGAGGTCGCGCAGCTGTCTGCGGTGCGGCAAAAGCTGTTGCAGCTCGGCGCCACGCCGATCGGCTCATCGCCCGAGGTGTTCGCCAAGCTTATTCGCGACGAATACGAGAAGTGGGGACCGATCATCAAGGCCGCGGGAATCAAGGCGGAATGAAATTTCCCCTCCCCACCCGGGTCGCGCTTGCGCGCGCCCGAGTGCAGGCTCTTGTGGGGAGGGGTAGGGGTGGGGGTCGCGAGGTGACTCGCAATTGTCGACGCCTGCGCGTTGCCTCTCGACCCCCATCCCCATCCCTTCCCCACAAGGGGGAAGGGAGCAGTAAGCGGCTACGCCCACGTCGCAAAACTCAACCCCGTGCCGGTGCCGGCGGGCGTGCGGTAGCCGGGCACGTATTCGAACCAGTTCAGATCGAGATGCGCGACGGCGCCGGCGACGCCGACCCAATTGAGAATCTCGGAACTGCCGGCGTGAAGCTTGTTGCGCGGCAGGTTCTGCAAAAAACCGGCGTCCTTGTCGGCGCAGGCTTTGAGGATGGCGCGGTCGAAATCCTCGTCCACCAAAAAGTGGCTCAAGCCGCCCGAGGCGATGATGCCGACACGCGCGTCGCCGGGATAGGTCTCGACTGCTTTGCGGATAGCCTGGCCGAGCTGATAACAGCGCCGCGGCCGCGGCTGGTTCGGCGGAAAATAGGTGTTGAGAAAAACCGGCACGACGGGCACCGGTTGCCGTTGGTCCATGACCCGGCGATGCACGTAGGCGACGGCGTGGCCTTCGCCTTCGCCCTGGCGCAGGCGCTTCGACGCGGCGAGGTCGAAACCGCCGTCCATCAGCGAGTCGATGAGATGCAAAGCGAGCCGCGAATCAACCGGATATTCGCGCGGCGCGGTGTCTTCGAAAAAGCCCTGCCGATTCTTGATGTACCACGCGGGGAAGCGCTCGTAATAGGCTTCGTGCTGCTCGTTGCTGTTGAGGATCGTCTCGCCGTAATAGATGGCAAAGGTCGGCCGGCAGTCTTCCAGATAGCTCTCGTCCTGGTCGTCGCCGAGCACGATCAGCGCATCGAGCCCGGCGTTGGCGAGCGTCTTGCTCACATGCGCGATCGCGGCGCGCGCCTTGTTCTGCCGCGCGACGAGCGCGGCGGGCGCGACCCTCGCGGCCATTTGCGGATCGGCTTTTTCCAAAAGCGCGGCGTAGGTGGTGGGCCGGCCTTCCTTGTCGCGGTGCTTGATGTTCCGGTCGGTCTCTGCAAAGCGCGGCAGCGTCTCGTCGGAGGCGAGCAGCATCGGCGTGTGCGAGCTTCCCAGCCCGAGCACGATCTTGGCCATCGGCACCTCCCAAAAGCGGCGAACCGTCCTCCCGAATGCTACCACAGCATGGGCGTTATTGCTGCAATCACCCAGCCTGCGCACTTTTAAGGCAGGCGGCGCCGCATCGTCAGATGAGGCAATTGTCAGTCTGGACAATGGAGAGCCGGGATGTTGGTATGTGCGCAACGGCGTTCAAATTCGCCGTATCCAGGGAGGAAACCCATGATACGAAGTTATTTTGCGGCCGCAGCCGTCGTTGCGCTCGGCCTGTCGGCGGCAGACAGCGCACTGGCCCAGGATGTCAAGATCGGCTTCATCCTGCCGATGACGGGCCAGCAACAATCGACCGGCAAGCAAATATCGGCGGCTGTCAAGCTCTACATGGCACAGCAGGGCGACACCGTCGCCGGCAAGAAGGTCCAGCTCATCATCAGGGATGATGGCGCCGTTCCCGACAATACCAAGCGCATCGCGCAGGAGATGATCGTCAACGACAAGGTGACGTTCGTCGCCGGCTTCGGCGTCACGCCCGCCGCGCTCGCGGTCGCCCCGCTGGCGACCGAATCCAAGACGCCCGAGATCGTTACCGCGGCCGGCACCTCGATCATCACCGAGAAATCGCCCTACATCGCGCGAACGAGCTTCACGCTGGCGCAATCGACCGTGCCGTTGGCCGACTGGGTGGCGCAGAACGGGATCAAGAAAGTCGTGAGCATGGTGTCCGACTATGGGCCCGGTGCGGACGCCGAAGCTTCCTTCAAGGCGGAATTCACCAAAAAGGGCGGACAGATTCTTGAGACCATCCGCTTCCCGCTATCCAATCCTGATTTCGCGCCGTTCCTGCAGCGCGCGGCCGATCAGAAGCCCGACGCGGTCTTCGTGTTCGTTCCCTCCGGGCAGGGCGGCATTTTCGTCAAGCAGTTCATCGAGCGCGGCCTCGACAAGGCCGGCATCAAGATCATCGGTCCCGGCGACGTGACCGACGACGACCTGCTCAACGACATGGGCGACGCGGTGCTCGGCACCGTCACTGCGCATTTCTATTCGGCTGATCACGATTCGGCGGTCAACAAGGCGTTCGTCGCCGCGTTCGAGAAGGCCAACAATGGCATGCGCCCGAACTTCATGGCGGTCAGCGGCTATGACGGCATGCACCTCATGTACGAGGCGTTGAAGAAGACCGGCGGCAAGACCGACGGCGACTCGCTCATCGGCGCCATGAAGGGCATGGCCTGGGAGAGCCCGCGCGGTCCGATGTCGATCGACCCGGACACGCGCGACGTCATCCAGAACGTCTACATCCGTAAAGTCGAGAAGAAGGCCGGCGCGCTTTACAACGTCGAATTCGCCACCTTCCCGGCGGTCAAGGATCCGATCAAGGCGGCGGAGCAGAAGTAAGATTCACCTCTCCCCGCGCGCGGGGAGAGGGAGAATGGGGCATTGATGCTGACCATCCTGTTCGACGGAATTGCCTACGGCATGCTGCTGTTCGTGCTGGCGTGCGGGCTTTCCGTTACGCTCGGCCTGATGAATTTCATCAATCTCGCCCACGGCTCCTTCGCCATGGCCGGCGGCTATTGCACCGTCATCCTGGTCAACCGCATGGGCATTCCGTTCGCGCTCGGATTGCCGATGGCATTCCTGGCGACGGCAGTGCTCGGCGGTCTGTTCGAACGCACGCTCTACGTTCACGTCTATGCCAGGAGCCATCTCGACCAGGTGCTGTTCACCATCGGGCTGGTGTTCATGTCGGTAGCGGCGATCGATTACACCATGGGCTCCTCGCAGCAATTCGTGCAGATCCCGGAGGCGCTGCAAGGCCAGTTCGATGTGTTCGGCATCGGCATGGGCAAATATCGTCTGCTCATCATCGTGGTCTGCGGTCTCTTGACGGTCGCGCTGCAACTGATGCTGACCAAGACGCGGTTCGGCAGCCGCCTGCGCGCGGCGGTCGATGACCAGCGGGTGGCGCGCGGTCTCGGCATCAATGTCGGCGCGGTTTTCGCCATCACCTTCGCATTCGGCTCCGGGCTCGCCGGCCTTGGCGGAGCGCTCGGCGCCGAAATCCTCGGCCTCGATCCGACCTTTCCGTTGAAATACATGATCTACTTTCTGATCGTGGTCACGGTCGGCGGCACGTCAAGCATTACCGGGCCGTTCCTCGCCTCGATCCTGCTCGGCATCGGCGACGTCGCCGGCAAGTACTACGTGCCGAAGCTCGGGGCATTCGTCATCTACACGATCATGATCGTCGTGCTGCTCTTGCGGCCGCAGGGCTTGTTCGCCCGGAGTACGGCGCGGTGAGTGCGATGGTCCCGCTCGCCGACGATGTCTCCGCTTTTCTGGCGCGCCGCGCCCGCTGGTCACCGTTGGAGATCGCGTTCTGGATTTTCGCCTTCGCGACCATCTGGCTGTTCCCGGGCAAGTATCTGATCATGAAAGACACGGCCATTCTCGCGCTGTTTGCGCTGTCGCTCGATCTCATCCTCGGCTATGCCGGCATCATCTCGCTCGGCCAAGCGGCCTTTTTCGGCTTAGCCGGGTATTTTTCCGGCCTCGTCGCCAAGTACGGCATCATCAACGAGCCGGTCATTGCGCTCGTCCTGTCGGGTCTGGTTGCGGCCGCGCTGGGTTTTGTCACCAGCTTTTTGGTTTTGCGCGGCTCGGACCTGACCCGGCTCATGGTCACGCTCGGCGTCTCGCTCATGCTGGGCGAGCTCGCCAACCGCTATTCCAATATTACCGGCGGCGCCGACGGGCTGCAGGGCGTCACCATCGCGCCGATCCTGGGCCTGTTGCGGTTCGATCTGTATGGCCACACCAGCTATATCTATTCCCTCATCGTGCTGTTCATCTGCTTCGTCATCGCACGCCGCATCGTGTATTCGCCGTTCGGCTTGTCGCTGCGCTCGGTGAAGGGCAATGCGCTGCGCGCGGCGGCGATCGGCATTCCGGTCAAATGGCGGCTGGTCGCGATCTATACCGTGTCCGCCGGCATCGCCGGCATCGCCGGCGCGCTGCTCACCCAGACGACCGCGTTCTGCTCGCTCGATGTGTTCTCGCTCGATCGCTCGGCGGATCTGCTGCTCGTCCTCATCATCGGCGGCACCGGCTATCTCTACGGCGGTCTGATCGGCGCGGTGATCTACAAATTTTTGCAGGATTGGATCGCGAGCCTCACACCGCAATACTGGCAGTTCTGGATCGGTCTTGTGCTCGTGGTCATTGTGCTTGTCGGCCGCGACCGCGTCGAGCGGTGGACCGCGGCTTTGCGCGGCGCCATCGCCCGGCTCGGCACGCGACTGATGGCGCGGCCGGCTTCGCTCGGCAGCGCCGCTCCGGACGGACACTGAGAAAGGGTCACCCAACAGACATGCCGATCCTCGAAACGATTCGGCTCGAAAAGCGCTTCGGCGGCATCGCCGCGGCGCATGACGTGACGCTCGCGATCGAGCAGGGCGCGCGCCACGCCTTGATCGGACCGAACGGCGCCGGCAAGACGACGGTCATCAACCTTTTGAGCGGCGTGCTCAAGCCGACCGCCGGCAGCATCCTGCTCGAAGGCCGCGACATCACCGCGCTCGAGCCGCACCAGCGCGTCCGGCTCGGCATGGCGCGCACGTTCCAGATCAACCAATTATTCCTCGACCTCACGCCGCTGGAGACCATCGGGCTCGCGGTCTCCGAACGCCTCGGCTCGGGCGCCGACTGGTGGCGGCTCGTCGGCAGCAAGCCCGCGGTGACCGACGAGATCGTCGAGATCGTCGAGCGCTTTCGCCTCGCTGACGTCATGCATGAGCGCACCGCGATACTGCCCTACGGCAAGCAACGCTTGCTCGAAATCGCGCTCGCCTTCTCCTGCCGGCCGCGTGTGCTTCTGCTCGACGAGCCGGCCGCCGGCGTGCCCGAGGCCGAGCGCCAGGAGCTGCTTGCCACGATCGCCGCGCTGCCGGCCGAGGTCACGGTGCTGCTGATCGAGCACGACATGGATCTCGTGTTCTCGTTCGCCGATCGCATTTCCGTGCTGGTCAACGGGTCGCTGTTCGTGGACGGCGCGCCCGAGGAGGTTGCGCGCGATCCGCGTGTCAAGGCGGTTTATCTCGGCGAGGAGCTCGATGCGTGAGCTTCTGATCATCGAACAGCTCTCGGCGGGCTATGGCGAGGCCGTGGTGCTGTCGAACGTCTCGCTCACGCTCGCCGAGGGCCAGGCGCTCGCTCTGCTTGGACGCAACGGCATGGGCAAGACCACGCTCGTCAACACCATCGTCGGCGTCACCCGTTATTTGGGCGGAAAAATCGCGCTCGACGGCGTCGACATCACGCGGCTGCGCCCCGACCAGCGCGCCCATATCGGCATCGGCTGGGTGCCGCAGGAGCGCAACATCTTCGAGTCGCTCACCGTGCACGAAAACCTCACCGCGGTGGCGCAGCCGGGCCCGTGGACCACGGCAAAGGTCTATGCCCTGTTTCCCAGGCTTGCCGAGCGGCGGCAAAATCTTGGCAATCAGCTCTCCGGCGGCGAGCAGCAGATGCTCGCGGTTGGCCGCGCGCTGGTGCTCAATCCGCGCGTCATGCTGCTCGACGAACCGCTCGAAGGGCTCGCGCCGATCCTGGTCGAGGAATTGCTCGTGGCGCTGCGCCGGATCATTCGCGACGAGGGCATGTCGGCCATCCTCGTCGAGCAGAACGCCAAGAAAATCCTCGGCGTCACCGACCACGCGATCATCATCGAGCGCGGCTGCGTGGTCCACGCCGCCGACAGCGCGACGCTGATCGCCGACCGCGCCGTGCTGGAGACTCGTCTCGGCGTCACCGACACCGGCCCCCGCCGCATGGGGCGGCCGAGGCAGTGATATCGCCGTCGCCGGTGCTGCTCTACGGCTTGTTAAACTCGGCGGCTTCACCTGCGGGCGTGCAGGGCCATCGCGACCAGCGCCGACACCAATCAGCCGCACAGGCGCGGCCAGCATTTGCAAAAGCCTCCCTTGGCCCCGTTTTGCCCAACCTGCCACCAAATCAAAGATTGAGCCTAGGAGAAATGCGATGGCCGACATGAGAAAAGAAAGCGACAGCCTCGGTGTGGTGGAAGTGCCCGCGGACAAGCTGTGGGGTGCTCAAACCCAGCGCTCGCTCGAGCATTTCAGCATCGGCAAGGAATTGATGCCCCGCGAAATGATCACCGCCTACGCCATCTTGAAGAAAGCCGCCGCCACCGCGAACCATGCCGGCAAGCGGCTCGACGATCGGCGTTATAAATTGATCGTTCAGGCTTGCGACGAAATCCTCGCCGGCCGGCATCACGACATGTTCCCGTTGCATGTGTGGATGACGGGCAGCGGCACCCAGTTCAACATGAACGTCAACGAAGTGATCTCCAATCGCTGCTGCCAACTCGCAGGCACGCCGCTCGGCAGCAAGGCGCCGGTTCACCCCAACGATCACGTCAACATGGCGCAGTCGTCGAACGACACGTTTCCGTCGGCGATGTCTATCGCGGCGGCCGTCAATGTGAAGCAGCGCCTGGTTCCCGCGGTCGCGGCTTTGCATGATGCGATCGACGCGAAGGCAAAAGCCTGGAGCGACATCGTCAAGATTGGGCGGACCCACATGCAGGACGCCACCCCGCTGACATTGGGCCAGGAATGGTCGGGCTACGCCGGGATGTTGGCGGACGATCTGGAGCGGATCGGGTTAGCGCTGCAAGGGGTGTATCGCCTGGCGCTGGGCGGCACGGCGGTGGGAACGGGCATCCATGCGGCACCTGGTTTTGCCGAGGCGGCGGCGGCCGAGATCGCCAGGCTCACGGGCTTGCCGTTTGTCACCGCGCCGAACAAATTCACGGTGCAGGGCGCCCACGACGCGCTGGTCCAGTTGTCCGGCACGCTTCGCACGCTCGCGGTGTCGCTGTACAAGATCGCTAACGACATTCGCCTGATGTCCTGCGGCCCGCGCGCCGGATTTGCCGAATTGGCGATCCCGGAGAATGAGCCGGGCTCCTCGATCATGCCGGGCAAGGTCAATCCGACCCAGTGCGAGGCGTTGACGATGATCGCCGTGCAGGTGATGGCCAATGACGTGGCGGTGGGCTTTGGCGGCGCCGGCGGCTATCTCGAAATGAACGTCTACAAGCCGCTGATCATCTTCAACATCACCCATTCCATTACGATCATGACCGATGGCTGCGTAAACTTCCGCAAGTTCCTGGTCGAGGGCACCAAGCCCAATCTGAAGAAGATCAACGAAGACGTCGAGCGCTCGTTGATGCTGGTGACGGCGCTGGTGCCGGTCATCGGCTATGACAAGGCGTCAGAGATCGCCCACTATGCCATGGACAACGATCTCACGCTCAAGGCTGCGGCGCTGCAATTAGGCTTCGTCACGGAGGCTGATTTCGATCGCCTCGTCGATCCGAGAAAAATGGTCGCGCCCGCTGCGGCGACCGGCGGCTAGAGCATGATCCCGAAAAGTGGTTACCGGTTTTCGGAAAAGATCATGCTCAATCAAAAAGCTGGAGCCCGGTTCTGATTCTATCAGAACTGGGCTCTAGCCCCGCGCTGGCCGGCGTGGCGATCGCGCTGGCCGGCGCGACGAGCCTAGAGCTGTTCCTCGTTTCCGACCAAAGATGAGCGTATGTAATGGCTTCGGCAGATCGGCTGGCCAACAGCGAGTTCGCCTGCTTTGCACCGGGAGCTCACCATGAGCCGCATCGCAACACAGTGGAATGCGTTCCGCACCGAAGTCTGGGAGCACAGGAGCCAACTGGGGCTCGCTCTCAGAGTGACAATCGCCGCCGTGTTGAGCTTCGCGCTTTCACACCTGCTGGATGTCCCCTTGCCGCTGTGGACGGTGCTGACAGCCGTCATCCTGACGCAGGTGAGCTTCGGGAGGTCGGTAAAGGCGACCATCGACTATCTGGTCGGCACGCTGTCCGGCGCCGTCTATGCCGCCGCCGTCGCCGTGCTGGTTCCCCATCCGAATGACATCGCGCTGGCCGGCGTCCTGGCGCTTGCGGTCGCGCCGTTGGCCTTGCTCGCGGCGATCAATCCCAGCTTCAGCGCCGCAACGTTCACGGGCGTGCTGGTGCTTTTGGTCCCTGGCGTGACCCACGTCGGCCCGATCGAATCGGCACTCTATCGCGTGATCGAGGTCGCCGTCGGAGGCTTTACCGCGGTAGCGGTGTCGTTGCTGGTGTTGCCGGCGCACGCTCGCACCTTGGCGATCGAGGCTGCGGCCCAAATGCTCGATCTGATGGCGCGGTCGCTGCCTGAATTGTTGTCGGGCTTCACGCAAACGCGCGATGCAACGGCGAGCGGGCGCATCCAGGACAGCATCGGCCAAGCCTTCACGCGGCTCGATGCAACCGCCGGCGAGGCTCTGCACGAGCGGATAAACTTTCTCGCCACCGCGCCCGGCCTGGAGCCGCTGCTGCGCACGCTGCTCCGGCTGCGCCACGACTTCGTCATGATCGGACGGGCCGCTGCCGTGCCGCTTCCCGAAACGTTCCAGGCACGGTTCGGACCGCTGCTCGTGAACGTCACGAAGACCGCCGCCGAATATCTCCGCCGCAGCGGAGAAGCGCTGGCCCGCCGCCGCAATCCACCGTCGCTCGATGCGGCCGAAGCGGCGCTCGACGACTACGCCGATGCGTTCGCCGAGGTTCGCCGCGAGGGCCTGACGCTGGGCCTGCCCGGCGATACGGTCGAACGCATCTTCGCGATGGGTTTTGCGCTCGACCAGTTGCGCCGGAATTTCCGCGACCTTGAACGCTGTGTGAAGGAACTGGCGCGGTGACGGTAAATGCCGATCCGCGCAAAATTTTCGTGCAGTTGCGCAACCATGCCGAGATCGGCAAACTCTCAGGATGACGGAACTCCCGCGACAGATATTTATTTCGCCGCCGTACATGCCATTCTAGTGGGCTTGACGCATTGGCAGGTTTAGTGCGCGATGCACCGCACCAGGCGAGTTTGAAATCGCCGTTGCGGGGCTGGTAGGGGGATGGGGCTTTGGCTGTGCCGAATGTAGCGCCGAACGGCGGCGAGGAGTAGCCGCTCGATGGCGCCGGACATGATCGCCAGCGCGGTACACGCGCTGCAGCTGCTGCTTGAGCCGACACGGCTGCTGATTCTGTTCCTCGGCGTGCTGATCGGGCTTGCGATCGGCGTGCTGCCCGGTCTCAACGGCATCGTCGGCATGGCGATGCTGATACCCTTCACCTACAATCTCGACGAATACACCGCATTCGCGCTGCTGCTCGGCATGGCGGCGGTGATCACCTCGTCGGATTTCATCACGGCCGTGCTGTTCGGAGTGCCCGGCCATGTCGGGGCGGCGGCGACGGTGATCGACGGCCATGCCATGGCGCGCAACGGCGAGGCCGGACGCGCTTTCGGCGCGGGCTTTGCGTCCTCGCTCGCCGGCGGCGTCGTCGGTGCGATCGTGCTCGCCGTGAGCATTCCGATCTTAAGGCCGGTCATGCTCGCCATCGGATCGCCGGAACTGCTCGCATTCACGCTGTTCGGCATGTCGATGGTGGCGACGCTCTCCGGCCGCGCCCCGCTCAAGGGGCTCACCGCCGCCGGCCTCGGGCTGATGGTCGCCATGGTCGGCTCGCGCGCGCAAAGCGGCACGCTGCGCTGGACTTTCGATTGGCTCTATCTGTGGGACGGCGTGCCGCTCATTCCGGCGACGCTTGGTCTCTTCGCGTTACCCGAACTCGCCGAGCTGGCGGTATCGCGCAAGCGCATCGCCGGTGACAACGCGGCCAATATCAATCTCTCCAGCCAATGGGAAGGCGTGCGCGATGTGGGGCGGAACTGGTGGCTGGTTCTGCGCTGCGGCGTGCTCGGCACCGGGCTTGGCGCCATACCGGGCATCGGCTCGGCGGTGATCGATTGGATCGCCTATGGCTATGCCCAGCGCACGGAGAAGAACTCGGAAACTTTCGGCACCGGCGACGTGCGCGGCGTGATCGCGCCGGAAAGCTCGAACAATGCCAAGGAGGGCGGCCACTTGGTGCCGACCATTGCATTCGGCGTGCCGGCCGGCGCGTCGATGGCGATCCTGCTCGGTGCCTTTCTCATGCACGGCCTGACGCCGGGGCCGGAGATGCTGACCAAGCATCTCGATCTGACCTACATGATTGTGTGGAGCTTGACGCTGGCGCACGTGATCGGCGCCATCATCTGTCTCGCGTGCAGCCGCTACCTCGCGCAGGTCTCGCGCATCCGGCCCGAAATTCTGCTGCCGGTCATCATCGCGCTGGTGTTCGTCGCCGCGTTCGAGGGCGAGCACGATTGGGGCGATCTCTATGCGCTGGTGTTCTTCGGCATCATCGGCTGGATCATGAAGCGGCTGGGCTGGCCACGGCCGCCGATGGTGCTCGGCATCGTGGTCGGCGCCATCTTCGAGCGCTACCTGTTCATTTCGACGCAGCTCTACGGCTGGGGATGGCTGTGGCGGCCGGCGGTGCTGGCGATTCTCGCCTGCGTGGTCTGGGCACTGTATCGGCCGATTTCACAGATCGTGGCGACCTTGATCGGCCAGTTTCGGAAGGTCGGCGGCCGCAAAGCGCGGTTCGGCGCCGCGCCGGCGTTTTCGCTGGCCGTCATCATCCTCATTGTGGCCGCGATCATCTCTTCGGCGGGGTGGCCGCACGATGCGAAGCTGGTGCCGCTCACCGCCTGCGGCATGGCGCTCGTCGCCGCGGTGCTCAATCTCGTCAATGAGCTGTTCGGCCGCGAGCAGAGGGTGTTCGCTTATGCCGATTCGGGCGTGCAAGTGCGCGGCCACGCCGACGACCTCGGTGTGCCGCCTGATGTCCTGCGCTGGCGTGCGACCATGTTCTTTGTCTGGATGGCGCTGTTCATCGGCTCGGTCGCGCTGATCGGCTTCATCCCCACGATCGCGGTGTTCGTCTTCGCCTATATGCGGTTCGGTTTCGGCGAGCCATGGCTGCCGTCGCTCGGCTTTGCCGTGGGGACGACGATGGTCTGCTGGGTGGTGTTTCACTGGGCGCTTGGCGTCGCGTGGCCGCAATCGCTCCTGGGCGACCTGTTCCCCGCGCTGCGCGCCTATACGCGCCTCGTGTGACACCTTACTGTTGCTTTCGGATGAGTGTGCACGGCACGGAATCCAGGTTAACGCTCTTTGAGCTGCAGGATTTGTAGCAGAAACTCCGGGCTCCAACCGGCGGTTTTACGTCGTGTCTTGACGCTTCCCTTGTGGTTGTTGGCGCGCACG
>Ga0074044_10000571_pt1 | contig 35474 bp, 32 predicted proteins | sample BogForMeECP23OM1_FD_94443 | JGI IMG/M metagenome (GOLD analysis project Ga0074044, IMG submission 94443) | Bog forest soil microbial communities from Calvert Island, British Columbia, Canada - Bog Forest MetaG ECP23OM1 | ecosystem: Environmental > Terrestrial > Soil > Wetlands ...
CAGGGTCGCGGCGGACTGTGGCTTGGAGGACTCTGGGGGGATGGGGGGGTGAGGTATTTCAAGAATGGCAAGGTCCAACTTTCGTACACAAACGCGAATGGACTGACCAAAGGGACGGTTTCCGGACTTCGACTCGATCGGGATGGGGCCGTGTGGGCCGCAACGCAGCCGGGCGGCGTAAGCCGCATCAAAGACGGCCGGATCACAACCCTCACAACCAGGAACGGATTGCCGTGCGACAGGATTCACTGGACCACAGAGGGGGACGATCGTTCTTTGTGGCTTTACACGGCCTGCGGCCTGCTCCGCATCGAACGCAGCCAAGTGGATGCCTGGATCGCAGACCCGGCGCGCCGGGTTGAACCGACGCTTTGGGATGCAACCGACGGCGCCTTGCCCTTGGTAGAGTCCTCCCACTTCCGTCCAATTCTTGCAAAGGCTGCGGATGGAAAACTGTGGTTCGCTACGCGAGAAGACATTGCGGTGGTCGATCCTGCTCATCTTGCTCTGAACAAAGTCGCGCCACCCGTGCACGTGGAAAGCGTGGTAGCCGACGGCAAGACCTATTGGCAGAACCTGCCAGGCGGCGTGGCCGCTTCGAACGTGCGTCTGCCGGCGCGGACTCACGATCTGCAGATCTTTTACACCGCCCTGAGTCTGATCGCACCGGAAAAGGTCCATTTCAAATACCGGCTTGCAGGCCAGGATAACGACTGGCGTGAGGTCGTCAACGATCGAGACGTGCAGTATTCAAACCTTGGTCCGGGTACGTATCGGTTTCGCGTGATCGCATGCAACAACGACGGCGTCTGGAACGAGCAGGGTGATTCGCTGGAATTCTCGATTGCGCCCGCGTACTACCAAACGAAATCGTTTCGCGGCCTTTGCGCCATTCTCGTTCTGGCGCTGGCGTGGGCAATCTACTTTGTCAGGGTCAGGCAATTGCGCCACGAATTCGCATTGACGCTGGAAGCGCGACTTGGCGAGCGAACGAGCATTGCGCGCGAACTTCATGACACACTGCTCCAGAGCTTTCATGGATTGATGCTCCGGTTCCAGATAGTTTCCGAGATGCTGCCGGAGCATCCTGTCGAGGCAAAGGAACAGCTGGACAGTACAATGGACCGGGCCGCCAAGGCGATTTCCGAAGGTCGGGATGCCGTACAAGGATTGCGCGCCTCCACGGTCGAAACGAATGACCTCGCACGGGCCATCAATACGCTCGGTGAGGAACTAGCTACTAATCCAACCAATCGCGGGACCTCAGCATTCCGCGTCACCGTTGAGGGCGAGGCGCGAGATTTACATCCCATCCTTCGTGACGAGATTTACAGGATTGCCGCTGAAGCGTTGCGGAACGCCTTTAACCATGCCGCAGCTCGGCAGGTAGAGGTTGAATTCAGGTATGACAAACAACAATTCCGGCTTCGTGTGCGGGACGATGGTAAAGGCATCGATCCAGGACTTCTGTCGGGGCACGGGCGTGAGGGGCATTTTGGCTTGCCTGGCATGCGGGAACGCGGAAAACTGATTGGAGGCAAGCTGGCGATTTGGAGCGAAGTCGGTGCAGGGACCGAAGTGGAACTGCGCATTCCTGCAGACGTCGCATACACAAGTGCCGCAAAACGTTCTCGCTTATCAGAATTGCTGACCAGAAAGTAGAGGTTGGTGTTAGGAGACAGAGCCATGAGTGCAGATTTCGCTCGAATTCGTATTCTTGCGGTTGACGACCATCCCATCGTACGTGAGGGCATCGCCGCATTGATTGCTATTCAGCCTGACATGATTTTGGTAGGCCAAGCCTCTGATGGTCGCGAAGCGATCCAGCAATTCCGGACGCATCGCCCGGACGTGACGGTGATGGACGTGCAGATGCCGGAAATGAACGGGCTCGATGCGCTGATTGCCATTCGCAATGAATTCCCCGATGCGAAGATCATTATGCTGACGACCTACAAGAGCGACACACAGATCATCCGGGCTCTCAAGGCCGGTGCTCAAGGCTATCTCTTAAAGAATGCTCTACATAAGGAGCTACTCGAGACGATCCGCGCGGCGAATGCGGGAAAGAAAACCGTCTCCCCTGAGGCTTCTCTGGAGATTGTCGAGCATGCCACAGACGACGCCCTGACGCCGGCAGAAATCAGCGTGCTGCGACTCATAGCCGCCGGACGTGCAAACAAGGAAATCGCAGATCAACTCTCCACCACGGAAGAATCGGTCAAAAGTCGGGTCAAGAACATCCTCTCCAAATTGGGCGCCAGCGACCGAACCCACGCCACAACCATCGCTCTGAAACGAGGAATCATCGAGCTCTAGATAATTCTCGCCCTCGTTTTATCTGCTCCTGCGCCTCTAAAGAGTCTCGATCCGACCTCCTTATGGGGTTCTATTTCATAAGGAAATCATTAAGAATTAAGTACGTATACGAGAGGTGCGTCCATTGCGACGCTTGTATTCCACTTTTGCTGGCGGTTGGCCCGGGATTGGTCTCATCTTAATGCGGACGGTTGTCGCGCTTGCATTGGTGAGTAGTGCAGGTTCCGCCCTGCTAAGCAGTCCGGCGATTCCCATGACAATCTTGTCTGTTCTCCTGGCCGCCGCAGCGATTCTTCTCATCATCGGGCTATTTACCCCGATCGTGGGAACACTGGTGGCTCTTATTGAAAGCTGCAGGCTCGTCATCATGCCTGCAGACAGGTTGGTCTATCTCCTGGTAGCAACCGTGGGCGCGGCCCTAGCAATGTTAGGGCCGGGTCTATGGTCGGTCGATGCGCGCCTTTTTGGATGGAAGCGTATCGAGGCTACGCCTCGCAAGAGGTAACTAGCGCACCCGAAAGAAACCGTCCGCTCCCCTCAAACAAGCCTGTCTTCTCCGCGAATAGAGGCGTCCACTTGCCTCAACATAGGTCGTCGTTTCCCTCGATGCAGAGTATCGCGAAATAGGAACTGGCTGCAGAATGTCATTCAACCCGATCTAGTCACCGCATCCTGAAGGGAACTAGAGAGCAGGACAGCATGGCAACCCCGGAGTCGCGCTGGGCTCATTCCTGGACCGCATATGTGCCCTTCCAAAGTCGGGGTAAGAAGGCGAGGAACCCAAAATGCAGACTACTCAGAGCAATGAACTGTACACCGATAAAGGACAATACGCCGTCATGACGCGAACGACAGTCCTCAAATACGCGCAGCTGGCCAGGATTGCCGATCACCTTTGCCGTAACGCAGAGGACCTCGTGTCCTCTATGAATCCACCCTCTATCGATAGCCGCCGCATTGCCGGAACGATGTTGGGCTGGGCGTATAGCCTTGCGCCCCTGCGCATCGGAACCAAATTCGACTACTAGCAGAGGGACCCGCTTCGCCGGCGTCCCTAACTATCGGAACAGTGCAGAGGCTAGTGCCTCAGGAGTTGCATCATGACAGAGCCTGTAGAACCCCGAGCGCCATACCCGAGGATCGACCAGTTTTGGCGAGCGCACCAGACAAAGGAGCGCCCAGCTGATCTTGCAATCCGCGAGCGTCAGACAACGACGAAGTGAGAACGCAGGAGCCACAAGAATAATGGTCCACTGCGTTGGCTAAAGGCGGGAGGTAATATGGAGAACGCGAACGTTGCTTTCACAGACCTCGGAGGACTCACAGGAACACGCTTTCCCAAGGTGAGCGAATTCGAAGACCAGCAGCAATATCAAGGATCTCAATCCGGATCTAACCACTGCTTCAAACGCAATATCAGCAAGGGTATCGCGTTACAGGGTGTCATTGAGAAAGCAGCGATCGGCGCTCCCATCGATTCACTCTTACGGCTTAACGGTGAACCAAAGACCGGCTGCGATGTCCTGGTCGCAAACCTCGGTCGCGCACTCGAGCTTCTGTCGTTCGACCCAACAGTAGAACGTCCGTACAATGCTGACGAGATCGAATTCCTGTGCCAGGTGGCAGGCCAAATTGCCACCGCAATCGATAAAGCCCCGGCCAGCCCGGAGGTTCCGGAACAGAGAAACATGCTTGCTGAGGAGAAGCTCTATCTCGAAGAGGAGTTCCGCAGCGAGATGGGCTTCGAGCGGATCATCGGGGGCAGCCCAGCCCTGAAGCACGTATTGCAGTTGGTGGAAACCGTCGCCCCCAGCGATTCCACCGTTCTCTTGCTTGGCGAAACCGGCACGGGAAAGGAACTGATCGCCCGCGCCATCCACGAACGCAGCCGGCGCAAAGACCGCACGTTTGTGAAACTGAACTGTGCCGCCATTCCCACTGGGCTTCTCGAGAGCGAACTGTTCGGGCATGAAAAGGGGGCGTTCACGGGCGCGATCGCGCAGAAGGTCGGGCGCATGGAACTCGCCGATCAAGGCACGCTATTCCTGGATGAAGTAGGAGATATTCCAACCGAGATCCAACCGAAATTGCTGAGGGTCTTGCAGGAGCGCGAGTTCGAGCGGCTGGGCAGCACGCATACGCGCAAAGTGAACGTGCGGCTTGTAGCTGCGACCAACCGCGACCTGGAAGAGATGGTCGCGGATCGGGAGTTCCGCAGTGATCTCTATTATCGCTTGAACGTGTTTCCCGTCCGCATCCCGCCCCTCCGGGAGCGCAAAGAGGACATTCCACTGCTAGTAAGCTTCTTCGTGCAAAAGTTCGCCAAGCAAATGCATAAGCACATCGATACAATTCCGGCTGTGACGATGAAGGGGCTTACGGCCTGGGATTGGCCCGGCAACATCCGCGAACTGGAGAACTTCATCGAGCGTACCGTCATCCTGACTCGCGGCAGGTCGCTCGAAGCTCCGCTTGCAGAACTTCGCAAGTCCCAGAGAGACGATCCGTTGCAGGCTTCCGCACCAAATACAAACGCCGACATTGCGCAGATTGTTAAGGAGACCATCGCTTCCTTGAAGGGCGCGAGCGCGAAAAGCGAGCGGATGAAGAAGCAGCATGACGAGATCGTCCGCGCACTCGCCGAGTGCAAGGGGCGTGTGGCGGGCGCTGATGGCGCCGCAGTACGTATGGGTATCATCCGCACAACTCTGATCTCCCGTATGAAGAGGCTTGGCATCAACCCCTATAACTACGTCTGAACACTGCAATACTTCAAGCCATCCTATATGGAGCAAGTTCTTGGAGCTCTTAAGTCTCTTGTCCCGTGCGAATATCCACACCGCCATCATCATCGTGCATGACAGCCTCGCGCAGCACAAGTTGATGCGTGGGTTCGACAGGGGGAGTTCGTTTTACACGAAATTACCCACTTACTGTAAAAACGGGGCACATCGCATCGCGATGCACTTGATCGGTGATGGACCCCGGAAGCCGGGTGGTCAAGTCAGAATTCAATTCCCGATCCACTCCCATGATTATGGTGGCGGCATGGACGCGCTTTGCCACAAGGAGGATGCCCTCGGCGGGGTCGCAGCACTCGACGAGAAAAGTGGCCGCGCACTTCAGATTGGCGTCCGAAGGCATGAGTGCGCTTAAATGTGCGAGCGCCGACGCTTCTTGGTCGCCGTGCACCGTGTTGTCTTTCCTAAGGAAATGCGTACGATTGGGCGGTATGACGTGAAGTACGAACAACCGGCGTTCGAAATCACTTGCCAATGAGGTGGCATAGGCCACGGCCTTTGCACGGACCTTGTTGAATGCCGTCGCCAAGAGCAGCGGTTTTCCTGAATCGGCTGGATTATCGAGCCAGGGACCTGGAGAATGTGGGCCGACGGTCAGGACTGGACAGCAGCAACGTTTTGCAATCGTTTGCGCGACCGATCCGAAAATAAACTTGTCCATGCCACACCTGCCGTGTGTGCCGACAATGATCAGATCCACTCGGTGAGCACGTGCAAAGGCATCCATCTCCTCATCCAGATTTCCCTTGAGAACAATCGGCCGAACCTCAACCCCACTCAGCCTTCCCGACTCAACCAACTCATGCACGAGGCCATTGATATCCCTTTCCGAGGCTTCGGCGGCTGCTTCCACTGCCTCCGGGCCTACGAGGGTAAATGCGAGCGATGAAACCACGTAGACAAGGTAGAGAGTCGCGCGGTAATGGCGTGCGATGGCAATGCCATGCTCCAGCGCTTTATCGGCCGACTCGGTCAAGTCGGTTGCGACAAGGATCGATTTCACTTCGAGAGACTTCATTTGAGTGAACGTGTTACCCACGACGACACCTCGCGAAATGCGTCCTAGGCTGAAGCCCCGTGAGCTGAAAAAGCCGCTGAATATCGATCTGGGCGCGATTGCAGAGGATCCTGCGATTTAACTTGGTTGGCAAATACCGCTTATTCATGTTTTCTTCCTCGTCGGAATTTCGAGAGGTCGGTCCGAAAGAATGAACGAGAGAGGATAGTGATCCGAAGCTCGAATTAGATCATGTAACTTCGGCTCAGAAGCGCTGAGCGGTCCTTTCGTCAGGATCCAGTCGATCGTGCGAGAACTATGGAAACGAGAGGGTACAGTCGTGGGAAGGCTGAAGAAGTGAGCGAATGGATTGCTGAGCCCTGCATTGCCTATGATTGAAGCAAAAGGCTCCTGACGGAGATCAGCGTTGAAGTCGCCGGCCACAACGACCTGGACGTCCGGAGCGTGTTGACAAACGTCATCCAGCAGCTCCAAAAGCTGACCGCAGCGTAGGTCATCATCTGCCCTGCTTTCGAGGTGCACGTTGTACACAATGAGCATCTGTCCTGGGAGATCGACGAAGCTAATGAGCGCCATTCTGCCCCCTACTCGACGCTGGAAAGGCCTCATGCGAGGAATAAACCATCGCGGAAGCCAGAATTTTGACTGACGATGGAACCTGAGAATGCGCGAGTTCAAAAGAGGAAATCGGGAGAGCGTCGCCTGTCCATGATAGGCAGGCATCCTGTTGCGCCGTTGGGATAGCTCTTCAAACTCGCACCCAAATGCGTAGTTCATGGCGAGCGCCTGCGCGATGTCATACGCCACATTGCGACAATTTGTCCGCCGGGCATTCAAATCGACCTCCTGCAAGAGGATCAGGTCCGCCGCCGCTTCCGCAAGAAACTCAATAACTTCATTCAACCGTTGGCCCCGATTAATGTTCCATGTGACGATCCTGATGGCATTCGGAATCGCAGACAGCTCCGCCTTCGTCATGAATGATCCTGTTTCGATTTGCTTCATCGGTTCCATAAGCGTCGACCAGTTGTGACGCGAAAGTTCGATGCGCGATTACCCCTGTGGAATTGCGGGAAACTTCTCCAGGAGCCAATCGAAGACGGCTGCGTGATACAGCGTTAAAGCGCCCCCCTGGCAGTGCCCAGCGCCACCCGAGGACCGATCGAAAATTCGCGTGGTCACGCTGCGCGCGTTGACGAGCGCTTTCTCGAAATCTGCGGTCTGGTGGATCGGAACGAAATGATCCTCCGTACCTGCCAGGATCAATACGTCTTGCCGGATGCGATCGGCGACAGGCGCGAGAGTGTAAGCGGCGAATGCCCGAATGGTTTCGTCAATGTCCTTGGTACCCGTGGTCCACATGGCATTGCGGTAGCCCCACGAAACGCCAATTTTCTTCATCGCGAGGCGATTTTTCGCTGCGGCCAGGAGTGGACCCGCCACCGCGCCGAAATCGTACATGGTGCCGTATGCCACTACGCCGTCGATGCGGTCTTCAAAGGCGGCGGCGCGGGGCGCGAAATAGCCGCCCATGCTCATGCCGATGAGTACAGTCTTCGAAGGTTTGGCATGAGTACGAAGAAACTCATCGAGCACCGCTTTAACTGGCCTCTCCCATTCTGGTGTGTAGGTAAGACCGTACTTGCGCAGCGCCTCGCCCTGGCCTGGTCCTTCGTAAGAAAGTACGGAGTAGCCCCGCTTAAGCGCCGCCTCGGCGAAATTTGGATAGTATTCCTCCAGAATCGAGTCGAAGCCGCCGCCAAACATTAGTAATGGCTTCGTCTCAGCCGCCGGCGCTCCCGGATAATACAACGCTCGCAGGCTACCCACGCCGTACGGTACGGTGATGCGTTCATAGCGGACTCCAAGCGCGTCCAGGCCCTTAAAGAAATATCGATCTGTCTTCTCGAACGACTCCGGGCGCTTGGGATCGTCGGGCGGGATCAGAAACTCAGCCGTGCGCTGGTAGGTGGAAGCGCGCATGTAGGCCCCGCCTTTACTGACGGAATCTTGTGTGCGCTCGGCCAATGCGAGTACAAGATCGGCCCTGGCCTTCCACGCGGTGTACCAGCTCTGTTTATCGCCTTCGTCGATGGCCTTCACCGTTTCCAGAATCTCGCCCACGTCGGCACAGTTGGAGACGATGTATCCCGCATTCCGCAATGTCTCGAAGTGGAACGTCGGGTTGCCAAAGAAACGGCCTCTTGGGCTGACCGCTTGCGTGGGGCTCGCTCCTGGATCTGCGCTTGTATTCGTCATGAAGAATTCTCCGTTTGTTTCAATTTCCCAAATTCGTTTCTTGAAGCTGCATGTCGATCTCGTCAGCGGTTCAGACGATTACTGGCTTTCTTTCCGGAGCAGCGGGAGTATTTGTTCTCGCTCGCGAATTTGGCGAAAAAGCAAATTTGGAATAGAGCGAAATGATCCACGCGACATTGGCGCCGATTGCGGACATATACAATGCAAGCCAGCTTAGATTCAACAGTGCGAAAGCCAACAGAGCATAGGGCAGGAAGCAACGCCGGATGATGAACTCACAATGGCGACCGATATACAGAAGGGGATTGGATGAACGGCTTTCCGCTTTCCTCTGCCAAACTGCCAGGAACTGCTCGGGACGCTTGCCTGAAAGCCTTCTTCGCTCAAACCACGCGAGCAGCATTGTGGTGGCCGCGCCTAACAGAAGCGCCATTCCCCATGCAGCAAATGCGCTATTTCCCGAACTACGTACCAGGCCAATCGCCATTCCCGCAAAGATGAACAGATAATAGAGGTAATCACACGCAGTCTCAAGCCAACATCCAAAATCAGAGGACTGCAGTTTCAACCTTGCGACCTCTCCATCGCAACCGTCGAGAATGCTGGCCCAGACTGACAAGACGGCTCCAAGCAGCGTATTCCAGTATCCGCCCACTGCGTACGACACACCCGCCGCAAAACTGACGCCCAGTGTAAAGCCGCTCACCATATTCGGTGTGATCGGGAACTTGATGAGCTGACGGCTAATGGGGATCGAAATTGTTCGATTCATCCGCGCAAATACGCCATCCGTCGGCTTGACCAGCCAGCGGTCGAGTTTTTGCTCCGCAACGATGCGATCCTGCGGCATCGAAATCTGCTGCCACGAGTCTCCTTCCACCAGCCTGTAATCGACGAACGATGGGCCGCTCAAGATGGTTTTTCGCATGATCCAGCGGTGCAGATCCCGCACGGTTACAACATTCGATTCGGCATCGGCGGCAAGTTCCTGAGCCGCCTTATGCGAGAGGGCAAAAAGTCCGGCAGGTTCGCTGGCCGTGGCGAGTTCCAATGCTCTGCTTTGCCCATCCCATTCACTCACCATTCGATGCAATGCAGGCTGGTAAGTGCGATCGCCGGCAACCAGGAGGACGCGAGTGCTTCCGCAATTCGCAGTTACCCGGCGAACGATCGACGACAAGTTTGTGCCCACAGCGGCTTCAATCCATTCAATGCTGTCGGGGAGGCGTCGCGTCTTGAGCAAATCCTGCCTGATTCGCTGCCCCGTGATCCGATTAAAAACAACGATGATGCGCTCCGGATGCGTGGCTTGCACCCCTAAAATGGCGCGCAGCAATACGGGCAGTGTTCCCACACGGCTGCATGCGGGCTCGAACCAGGGTGACCAGGGGAGCTCATTGGCAAGAATGATTGCGACTTGCGCATTGGAGCGCAACTGCTTGTGGTTCCTCAGTAGCTCTATTACCTGCATAGCTTCACTCCTGTGACAATTTCGGCACTGCCGTCCGGGCTTGCTTGCGCATTCGATTTGGAATACCAGAGCAGGCAAATTACTCCCACGATGGCCCAGAAGATAGCCCTACATCGGCGGCAAAGCCCGAGCGTCAAACCCTGGGCACCGCTGAGGCCGGCAAGTCTTCCAATCACCATATTTCCGCCCTCGTAGATGCCCAGGTTCCCCGGGTTAACGGCTCCTACTACGTTGATGAGCTTGGTTAAGGATTCGAGAATGAGCGCACCGACGAAACTGACGTGCGCACCCAGAAAGAGGAGGATCAGATAAACCTCCACAATAGCGAGAATGTGGCTCGCCAGGTTGAGGATCGCGCTGCCCCAGAAGGCGCCCGGTGCCTGACGATGAAACTGAAGAAACTGGCGCTCTGCGGATTCAATCACAGCCTTTTTGCTGTTGATCCAACCGCGAAACCATGGAATGCGGCCGGCTGCGCGCGCGGGTCCGGAGAATAATGGCCAGCCTTTGACGATGGCCAGCACGGCCATCCCTAATAGACACAAAAGAGCGAGCACGAATATGCCGGTATAAAGGCGCAAGACACCCGAGAAGACAAGCACGAAAGCCGCGGCAAGAAGTCCGGCAATCGTCACCACTGCGCCTGCAGCAATGAAGAGCCCGCGGTCCATTGCCACCGACGATATCGCGCTAGCCATCGGTACTCCGGAGCCAAGCAGAGTCACTCGCGCAGATTCCCCGAATACCAGTCCCACGACTCCAAGCTGCGCAATGGCTTCGGACACGAGACGCAAACCGAGAGTGCGCCAGAAAGAGATCTTTTTCGCGTCGCCGAGCAAAGCTAGCCGCCATGCCCAGGTTTTCACAATGTGGGCGAAGCCTGCGAGCGCTATGACAAGAAGCATTCCCCAGGCCATGTTTCTTGCGTTCTGCAGGAGTCTGCCCGGGCCGGCCCGTTCAACCAAATAAGCAAGCAGAGAGACGCCAAGAAGCACCGCGACAATCTGCAGCACAGGCGCCGATTTTCGTCCCCGACTAGGCATAACCCGGCCTCGCTGCCTGGCGCATCGGCCCGGAGTGTATGAAAGAGGAATTCCGCGCGTAATCGAACGCAGCCGGCGTGTCAACGTCTTGCCAGTATGCTCCTCCAATGTCAAAGCTCTTGAAAGTCCGGCTCTGCCCCATGGCCCGCAGGCCATCCGAAAGAGAGCAATTGCCATCGATCATGGCGCTTTCGAGCCACTGGAAAAGCGCCGGCTGACATAGAAACATTCCGGTATCCAGTGCGTTGTAGCGCCTGAGACTCTTGCCAATCTCGACGATGCAATCCCCTTCAAGCCTGACTTTGGTTGCATCGTCCAGGTCGAAGACGCTCTCGATTTTCCGATCGACCCCGAGAATGACCTCGTTCTTGCCCAGCGGTTGAAGGAGCAAAGCCGACGCTGTGGCTGGTTCGAAGATGTGGTCCGCCATCAGTAAAAGGAAAGGTTCGTGAATCAGGTCCTTCGCGCACAGAACGGAAACTCCATTGTTCTTGTTTCGATAATCGGGATTGTCAACCCAGGCAACATCGACGCCCGCGAACGGCCGATTCTCGTACCATTCTTGAATCGCGCGACCGCGATACCCAACCACGATGACAAATTTCTCGATACCAGCCTCGCGCGCGCCGGACATCACGTGCTCCAGGAGCGGCTTGCCATGAAGCGGCACAAGGGGTTTGGGCAATCCTCCAGAGTAAGCGGCCAAACGGCTCCCGTTGCCGGCTGCCAGAATCAGGGCGAGTTTAGTGTTTGACATAACGAGCCTCCGCAAATTGAGGGTTTGTATCTCTGCCTGCTGCTCCCGAGCGCGGCGCGTAATCGAAATGGTGAATGTCGAGCTCTGTTCTGCCGAAGATCCGTGCCTCGCTGATGCTGGTGGTAGACCAGGGAAACCAGTACTCACCGTTCTTTCGATACTCCTGCGTGAAATGAACGCTGCGAATCCAAAAGGAAGGGCTCCTGGCCGGCTCGCCCTCGACACGCGCCAACGCATAGTCTTCGGCATCGACCCAGATGTGTCCGCGAAACAAGTGCTCATCCAGGCGCTTTGGGATCACATCGATCACATAGGCCAGTCGGCCATCGAGAGGCGCTACCCCGGTTAATTGAAATGCGTAGTTATCTGAAGTGATCCTGGTTTCGTGGCGCACCGATGGGCGCGAGGCTTCCGATTCCGATTCCAGCATCTTGCGCAGGATGCGGTCGTTCGCTACCTTCCAGCCTTGCTCGGAGACTATCTGGAAGCTTTCCGTCCCATCCGGACGGCAGCTGACGCTCACCACCATCCGGGCTTGTTTGTCGAAGCCAGCGTTGTCAAGAACGTATTCCCGGGAACCGGTGTAACCCCCGGCCGCCGTCTGACGTTGCACATCGCGTGCGAGCATCCTGGCAATTACTTCATCCGCCGACGGAGAAGGCGCGGTGGTCGCTTGACCGATCAGCGGTGCCGATGCGCAAGCGAGCAAAGCGGAGATGAGGATGCAGAATCTCATGGTCAGAATTGAAATACCAATTTGCCGCGGAATTCTCTCCAAGCGGGGTTATAGAAATGGCCGAAGTTCGAGCTGGCGAGGTCGTTCTGCACGTCGCGGGGATTATCGTGATTGAACATATTGAAGACGGAGCCGCCCACGACTAGGTGCATCTGCTTTCCTCCCACGTGGAGTGTGGCGGGTCGGTTGACCTGCAGGTCGCAGGAGGAGAACCAGGGGTACCTCCGGTCATTGCGCGGACCGATGTACTGGCGGTACTCGTTTTCGACCGAATAAGGAAAGCCGGTGTGCAGATCGTATACAGGCAGAAAGTTCAGTTTCCACGGGCCGGATATGGTAGGCCAGATCAGGAAGCGATTGGGGGCGTCGAAGAGCAGGCGCGCGCGCGCATCGGGCTGAATCACCGCTTGCGGATAGTTTCCGATGAAGAGAAACGGATCGTTCAAATCGCCGTAAGCCCGCGAGCGCACATACGACGCATTCACGACTGCACGAGGAAGCTGATAGCGCCCCGTAACCTGAAACTCGCGGTACGAATCGCCGCCCCCGTTCGATAACGAGATCGCGCCAGTTTCAGCGCCCGTGATCGGAGACACCACGAAATCCCTGGCGGTGTTGCGTTCTTCATAGCCCGCGCGGGCGGTGAATCTGGCAGAGACTTGCCGTTCCAGTTCAACATTCCACGATGTGCTGCGCGGATTCTGCAACGCGCCCCCGATGCGGTTGACAAAAGCGGTCGAGTTGGAAATCTGGCCGGTGGAGTCGTACATCGACACCGTGCGCTCCGGCAAATTCGGGAACGCCGGAAGCATCAGGGGCACGCGATCGTAGAAAATTCCAGATCCACCGCTGAGTAGTGTCTTGCCGTCACCTGTGAGTGTCAGGAGGATGCTGCCGCGCGGCGCAACATGTGTTGAGCCAGTAACGGTATCGTTATCCAACCGCAAACCGAGGCCAAAAGACAACCTGCTCAAGGGCGCCCACTGATCGGAGATATAAGCCGCGGTCTCGTTCTGGCCGACGTTGAAGGAAGAGGCGGGCGTAAACGTGATTTCTTCAATCGTCGTTCCCGAGGATCCAATCAGTTCGACGGGAAGAAACGTCTCAGACTCACTGAGTGAAGAGTGGGAGTACTCTACGCCGGTCTTGATTTGATGAGCGCCAATGAACTCGCGAGGCGCAAATTGATAGCTCTCCTCTGCGTCGTATCGTTCGGTGCGCCGGCTTTGCCGATTGAAGAATCCACCTGCGGTTGTGTCGACCATCAACTGGTATGGATCGTCGCTTTGCGGTTTGATATCGACGTCGTACGTTTTGTAGCTGAACTGTGAGATCAGAACGCTGTCGTCTCCGGTCATAAACCGGTGCTGTCCGTATACCTGGTATCCACGTTGATGAAAATCCGTTGTAGATGGCTGGGGCGTAAAGGTATTTAGCCCCATGTAATCCAGTTTCTGCGGATAGATCGTTACCGAGACGGTGGCCGTCTGTTTGGCTCCGTGAACGAGATCGAATTGCGTATAGGAGTTGAACCCTTCCAGTTTGGTATCACGCTGCAACGGGGGCAGGCTGTTTACTGGAGTCCGTACGAATCTGTATTCGAAAGACTGAGTGAATGCGGCCCTATCTTTGAAAAGTGGGCCGGTGAAAGTCATGCGCGGAGTGGCTGCGCCAAGTCCCGCGATGGTGCCGGCGCGATCGCGCCAGCGGGGAACGATGTTCTGAATCGTAAAGTGGTACTTATCGTAATTGCCTGTTTTCGTCTCAACCGTCGAGAGGGCCCCGGTCAGCTTTCCATATTGAGGATCGTAGGGATTCGAAATGACCTGAACCGAAGAGACCACGTCGATCGGCAGGTTGATAGCCGAACTGCCGGTGGCTGGATCGGTCACGTTGGCGCTATTCACCAGGGCCCCGCCCTGGGTGCTGCGAGCGCCCTTCATGTTGATACGGCCGTCCGGACCGCGAACCACGCCTGGAACCAGGGGAAGCAAACTTTCAAATCGTTCGTTTGCGTTGGGTGCATCGGAGATGATTTTTTCGGTGATGGTCACGGAGGAAGTTGAAACTTCCGCTTCGTTCGAGTTTTCCGTCACAGTAACCAAGGTGTTGACCTCAACGATTTTCATGTCCAGCGCCACTTTCACATCGGCGCCGGGCGTAACGGCCACACTTTGCTCTGCATGCAAACCGGGAAAATCGGCTTCGATGGTATAAGCGCCGGAGTCGACTCCGGAGAAACTGTACCCTCCTCTTGCATCGGCCTCTGTCTCCATAATTGTGGAGCCCTTCAATACGACCTTTGCGCCCGGCAGGAAAGAAGTCCCTCCGGACTCAATGACCGAAACGGTGCCCTCAATGGTGCCTGACTCGACAGAGCTTTGCCCGCGTGCAGAAAGCGGAAGAAGCATGTACGTTGCAATAAGGGCCGCGAGCAGGAGGACGGCGTTGGGTTCAATCTTCCCGATTACGCATGTGCGCTCATCATCCGGATGAAGAAATCTCATGAACACGTCTCGTCCTTCTCAGGCACTGTCTTCGTTGCCGCTTGAGTAACAGCAAGAGGGTTGCCAAATGTGGATCGAGCGCAATTACTTAAGAATCAACGAGAGTATCGGGAGGATCGACATGTGAGTCGAAAATGTCGATGACAATCGAAACAGCTTTGGCCTTCTCTGAACTGCGATGAGAAGTGAACCGACCTATCGGGGATAGTGGTTGCGGTGCGCGGCGCACTTGGCAATAACCAGTGACCATGCTGGCGAGTCTTACGGGAGTGAAGCTGTCGGGAATAGACGAACTGGCCGCGCGGCGAGGGTCGGCGATTACCGAGCCACAGCAATTATTTGGAGTGATTCATGCCTGCCGAATAAGGGCTCCAGCTAGTCGGACCATTGCTCGTATCCGCAACGTCATCGATGAGAATGCGATGTTCTTAGAAGTACCGCGGCACGCCAAGGTCTGCAGGTGTGCCGTTCCTTTCAAGGAATCATCGGACCGCGGCCCGAAGAGTTTCTTTTGCAAACTCCGTGTCACCCTCACTGACAGATTGCGGCGATTGCGATTGTAAGATCCGATAGGATCCGTAATCGATCGTCATCACTGCCTTTCCGCCGATGCGAACCTTTGTCTCGCTTTGAACCTGCTGCGGGAACCAGAAGCCGCCAATTCTCGAATTTGACTGGTGAATCAGGGTCTGCGAGATCCAGAACGAAGGATTCTTCGCGGGCTGCACTTCCATTCTGGACACGGCACCATCCGCCGCATCCACCCATATCTTCCCTCGATAGAGATACGGGCTCCCCGAGACCGGCTCGACTTGCAGAACATAGGACGGCCTCCCTTCGAGCACCTCGTTTCCGATCAACTGGAACTTGTAATTCGCCGGCGACAACGCGTGGGCTCCCCGATCGAGGAATGCGTCCCTTTCGCTATCCAATGCCCGCTTGAGAACCTTTTCACAAAGCGTGTGCGAGCCACTCTGGGATACGATCTGGAAGTTCTTCCCGGAAGTAGCATCATACTCGAGATCTACGTCCATCTTGGCGGCGATGTGCTTGAAGAAACCTCGATACTCAACTTCGTAATGACGCAGCGCGTGGTAGCGCTCCAGATCCTTTGCCTGCGTCTGATCGTGGTTCTCAATGGCCCGCACCACCTCGGCAGTATCAGGTGTACCCGGCGAAGGCGCAAGGGTTCCACTCTGCGCCAAGGTCCAGGGGACGAGGAAGAAGGGCACCCCCGTAAGGAGCGAAAGTTTGCAAAGATGTTTGAAGTAGCGCAAGTTCAAAGTTGGTCTCCTTCCTGACTTGCCGAGAAACTCGCATCGGCGCCCATGATGGGCCACTCCGGCTGAATCGCCCAATCGCGCGAGTCTGTTATCACGGTGAGCTTCCTCTGGTCCGCCGTATGGCGGCGCGGTGGAACGATTGGCGCTCTTGCCTTCAACTGCTCCCGATAGTGCTTCAGGAAGTAGTGCATGGTTTCGATGCGGATGCGAATTGACGCCAGGGGACGGTTCTCATCGAGATCGCGGAATGAGAAGTGCGGCTTGCCCGACGCGGCAACGATGCGCTCAATGAGGCGGCTGATGAACGCATCATGCCCGCACTTGAAGTTCGACAGCTCCACCGAGATGAGATTCGGATGGCGAGCCACGAATTTCGCGGCCCAGATTTTATGGTTGGAGTTCGCCGAAGAAGTGTTCTTCCAGACATCCGAGATGTCGAGCGGAGAACGGATGAGACCGGCCTTGATATCGGGACCGAAGAGGCGGTTGAGCAGATCCGCATCGAGCGGCAGCAAGCCTTGCGAGAAGATGGGATAGCCAAGCCGGTGAAGCTCTTCAAGGATACCCTGATTCAGACCCGGGTCGTGGTGATAGGGCCGGCCCAGCATGACCAGGCCGATCTGCCGGGTCCGTTCCAACTCGTCGAGCGTCAGGCGAGCCTGGGCCCGGAACTCGGCTTCAAAATTCGAATACGCGGCAAATGCGGCATCGATCGCATGCGCATTTTCTTCCCAGTCGAGGCGCAGCAGTTTCTTCCAGCATTCGAACATCTGGTATTTGAACAGATCGCGGTCGGTCAGATCCAGGAGCGGGTTTAGATACTGCACGCCAGCCTTCTGGAACCAATTTACCTTGCGGTAGAACGCAGCTTTCACAGCTTCCGGTGTTGCCGAGCCAGACGGGCATGCATTCGAACCCACACAATGTTCGAGAGGGGAGGTGAGCACGTCGAACATCGGGAAAAAGATGGCGTCGAGCGGTTCCTTCTGGCAATGCTGGAGCAGTTCGTAAACGTGGGCCAGAGCCACTTTGGAAGGAAAGCAGGGATCGATCGACGAGAAGCCGGCTGCCTCCTGGTATCTCTCTGGAGTCGAATAGTGTGAGTAGCGAAGGTTTCGCGCAGGAATGCCGAGTTTCACAAAATACGTAGAAAACAACGGCGCGTAGACATAAAGATTAAGAACCCTGGGGATTCCGATGCGGGTTTGCGCGCGAAGCTCCATCTTCGATTTGGCTCTGCCCGAGATCGATGCGGCGGGAGCGCACTGTACCGGCAACCACACTTTCTCTGCCGCCAACTGCACGTAGTTGGGTGTGCTTTCACGCAGAGCGTACCAGGCTTTGCCTATCTTCCTTAATTCGTCCGAGGTTTCTGCCTCTCCGCGCTCGCAGGTGGCGATGATGACTCGCTTTGCTTCGCATGCGCTGTGTGTATCGGTTCGCAGCTCCACAAAAGTCCGCAAACAGCGGTTGGTGCAGAAATGGCAGCGCGTCGATTCGTCGCGACTAATCGAGTAGTTGAGCCGATCGAGGAACTCGAATCCCGGAAAGGTAGATGCGTCTTTCGATCGGCTATTCTCCGCCGCTTCCAGCGCGGCGCCGATGGCTCCGGCCTCGCAGCAATTCGGATGAATCACGACCTCCGGAATTCCCGTTCCGTGGTAATGCTTGCGAATAAAATCCACCTCCGCTTTAACCACGGCGAGATTTTTCTGCGTTCCCCCCTGGAGTACAAAACGGCTTCCGAGGGAGGCGACGTTAGAGACGCCGGCCACGTAGAGGAAGACGTTTTTGGGAAGCACTGTGGCTAGGCCGGCGAGGATCTCCTCCGGCCGCCAGCCCTGGCGCTGGAAGTTGACGATGTCCGACTGGAGAAAAACGGCGCATCCATAGCTGAACTGAGGGATGCGCCGCGCCTGAAATGCAGCATCGGCAAAACTTTCGACAGAGATACCGAAGGATTCGGCCGCGGACTGCAGAAAATATCCGTTGCCCGCCGAGCACTGTGTGTTCAGCTTGAAATCCTTCACGGCGCCATCCTGCAAGACGATGATCTTGATGTCCTGGCCTCCGACATCAATGATGGCCTCCACGTCGGGGAACAAACGCAACGACGACTTCGCGTGCGCCACAGTTTCCACGAGGGCGACATCGGCGGAGAGAACCTTTTTTAAAAGGTCTTTCGAATAGCCGGTGGTTCCCATGCCAAGCACCTTCACCGGACGCGCGGGGATGCCCAGCTTGCCGCTCAAATCTTTCAGAACGCCGATGGCATCGGTAATGGGATCGGCCTGAGAAAGGCGGTACGAACTGGCCTGAACTTCTCCATCGGGCGAAAGCGCGACTGCCTTGGTGGAAGTCGAGCCGCCGTCGAGGCCAATAAAGATCTCAAGCTTACGATCGGCTAGGGCCGGAGCGGGCAGTGCTGGTATGGAGTATGCGTTGCGAAAGCTCGACAGTTCGGCCTCATCGACGCACAGACCTCCTGTTTCGGCTTTACTGTTTTGCGAAGTCTCGCTTTCGCGGTTGTGCTGTTCCAAAAGCTGAGTGCCCAGGTATTGCACCTCTTCTGTTTCTGCGGCTCCGAAAAGGATTGCTCCCATCGCGGCAAAATACTCCGCCATGGGAGGCACAGTGACTAGAGTTTCCGCGGTTCCGCCCTCTGGTAGAGCGATCTCCTTGCGCTTCCAAAGATCGAGGAGCCCCTTTCGCCACGCGGCCTGCAGGCCCGGGAAGTAGGCGTTCGGGCCGCCGAGCAGCAACACATCGGGCATCAAGGTGTTTCCCCGCGTGAGCACAGAAAGATTTTGCAGAACGATGGCATGGAAGAGAGATGCCATCAGGTGGCTCTCGGGAACGCCTTGTTTCTGAAGCCCGGTGATGTCGGTCTCCGCGAAGACACCGCATTTGCCGGCTACGGGATAGATAGGGGCGTCCTCATATTTCGCGGTGAATAATTCTTCGGAAGAAACATGCAATTTCGCCGCGATCTTTTCGATCACCACGCCGGTGCCGCCAGCGCATTTGTCGTTCATCGAGGCGATTTTCTTGCGACGGCCCGGGACCGCGCTCTCCTGAAAGACGATCATCTTCGCGTCCTGGCCACCAAGTTCGATCACGGAACGAACGTTTGGAAACGATGCTTCGACAATCTGGCTGACGGCGGCAACTTCCTGAACGAAGCGGGCGCCGAGCAATTCCGCAAGGTTGTGCCCACCACTCCCGGTCATAAAAAGGCGGATGCCTTTATCGGCTATGCCGAGTTCGCGCTTCGCCTGCCGCAGGACGTGTAACACCGTCTTCGCCTGCTGGCCTTCGTGGCGGCGATAGTCGTGAAACAATGTCTCCCCGGCAGGTGCGGAGCGAACGACGCATTTAACCGTTGTCGATCCGACATCGAGGCCTACCAGAAATCGTTGCATGCCTTTGCCCTCTCTGTACGACCAGTCCGCCCGGCCGTCGCCTATTCCATATTTCCGGTCACGCCCTGGAATCCGTGCGCGGCTTGCTTGAGCAGCCAGCGCAGCACACGGGCGTCGTTGTAGCAGAACGCCAGAATGTGATTGAGCGTCGAAAAGCAATTTGGCTCGCACTCGTGTTTCATCGCGCACAATTGTTTCGAATCCATCTGGGGCGCTTCGATCGTACCCCAGTCGTGATTGGACGAATACGTAGGAAAGCACGGCGCCAGCGTGCCATCGGTCCGGATGATCATGCTGTTCTGTCCGGCCCGGCAGCCCCATTGTTCGAGTTCTTTGTTGATGAACTTCTTCATCTCGGCAAGTCGCGTCACAGAGTTGACCATGTGCCAGCCGCTCTTCTGCTTCTCAATGAGCCAATCGATGAGCTCTCCGATCTCTGCATGGTCTTCGGGACGGATGAACACCGGATTGTCTTCGAAGTGCCTAAACTCGGAGTGCTCCATCATCGGCGTCTCGCAGATGTGGTAATCGGTTGCGATGTTGTTGTCGCGCGCCAATTCGGTCAACATGCGCACATCTTCGAGATTGTTGCGGCAGATGTTGATGTTGAGAAAAACGGAGTAACCGTATTTGTGCTGCTTACGGATGAGGTGATCGAAGTTCTGTCGGATCGGCACCATGGCTTTCGGCAAGCCAGGCTTGAGATCCCAGGCGTCCACGGCCAGGTTCACCGTTGCCACTCCTGCATCCGCAAGACGGTCGATGGTGTCCGGCTTCATCAACCTTCCGTTGGTGGGCAGATAAACCCAGAAGCCTTTCCTGGTTGCGTAATCGATTACCTTATGCGCGAACTGCGGGCGAAGCAGGACTTCTCCTCCCATGAGGGCGAGAACCCTGCAGGTGGTCGAATGCAGCCAGTCAATCGACCGTTTGGCAACGTCCTCGGTCATGCCGGCGACGTGGTTGTTGTAGGCCCAGCAGTAGTGACAATCGAGATTGCATTTCGACTCGGTAAACAGATAGGTGATGAGCGGATGGAACTCGCCAGGCAACAGACGCGAGCGGAAATAGGGGAACATCCAGCCGCGCATGGAGTGGTAAATCTGCGGAATCGTGTAGTGACGTTTTCCGTCCTTTGGGAAATAGTCCGTGTCCGCGGCGTCAAACAGCTTAGGGTCTCGAGGAAAAACGGGATTGGGAAGAAGCTCCGGAACCACACCCCGCGGAGGAGGCAATTTGGAGCGTGCTCCTTGTTTCAATTGCTCGTTGGCGTCCTCGCTCAGACGAAGCGTCGGAAAAGACAGGGTAGTGTTTGCAAGCGGTCGCTGCAGATCGCTCATGGAATTAGTCTCCTTTCGACGAGACAGAGTCAAGAGCCGCACTATTCGATCGCTGTTCGAACCAGGCCCAGGAGCGTGTCCTGTTCCTGCTGGCTCCGGACATCAGCCGATCGGCATGCAAAACGAAATTTGCGGCGGTTGAAACAACACCGGCAGTGCGCGGCACAGGGTGTAGAGGATGGCGAAGCTCGGGGTAATCAGCGACAAAGTCGCGGATCTCCTCAATCGAGCGGCGCGTGGATCGAAGAACTTGCTCAAACTCGATCAGGGCTTTTGCCCTGGCCTCGGAGAGAGCCATCTGTGCTCGGCTGTACGCATGAATCTCACCGTCTGCCGAGGTTTCGATGGGCAGGAAGCTCACTTCAGGAAATCGCTCGACGAGGGATGCTTGCACGGCGTCGGATTGGACTGAGGGGAGGCACCCGAACGGCTTCAGCGCCAGCACCATGTGGCACATCTTCTTTTGCGTGTAGTAGAGAGTCTTGGCAACCTCGAGGTGTCCCTCGCCTCCACGCACGCGCGGATCGTAAAATGGCTCGGCCAACCGGGCGAGTTCCCGCTGTGAAGCGAGATGCTGAGGAGGAAACCCGAGCAGCTTCGCCAGACGGTGGAAATGGTGACGATAAATGCCCGCTCCGGCAGAGAGGCCGAGACGCTTTCCGTACGATGTCAGGCGCACCAGAGCCGCGTGTCTGGGAGACGTCCAGGGCGCTGTGTAGCCGGCCATCTGTCCGCGCTGTGTTGCTTTCGCCTTCTGTTGCTGGAGCAGATAAAGAATCCATGTGCTGATTGGCTCGATGGAAACCTCGGCTCCCTCCTTTTCGAGGAAATCCAGCATGCGAAAGTTTCCGTCGCTTTCCGTCATCTGTGCCCAGAATTCGCCTATAACCTTGACGACCGGCTTCACGCGCAGGAAATCCACTTCGACCTCCTGCAGTTCGCGCGACACGGCAGGAAGAATCGTGGTCAGAGCGTTACCGTATAAATGATTCCAGGCTTTCACCAATCGGTTGGGAACGAAGTAAGCCGGCGACTCGCGCGGCGGGCAAAGCCGCTGCGGCAGAATCTCATCGAATTGAAATTCGGGATAGGTCTTGAAATGCTCTGCGATGCCGCCGGTCATGCGCGAGATGGCTCGTTCAGTAGCCCCGGCCTGCATTTCAAAAGGCTGAATTCGACGCTGGGCCGCGTTCAGCAGATCGCCGAGAATAAACGCGTGCATGGTGTTGAAGCCGAAATCCACAGAGAAATCAAGGCCGCTGTGGCCTGTCGATGCATGGATGCCATGATCCTGCGAGAACGAGAGAACGCGGAATCCCTTGAATCCGGCCGCCGCCAACGCGGTACGGAACTCCGCTTCATACATACCGAATCGGCAAGGGCCTCCGCAGGCTGCGGTGAAATAAACATACTTCTTCACGATCTCCGCGGCGCTCAACCCCGACTCCTGAAGCCGGCGCAGATACCGAAGCAGGTTGCCCACCGTGAAATAGACCGGATTGCACAGACCGCTCGCGCAATACTCCTGGGCGATCTCGTGCGCGGCCCGATCGGTTTCAGGCAGGCGCTGGCACAGATATCCCGACCCTGCGAGCAGGCCTTCGATCAACCGCTCGTGCTTCCACGTAAGGCCGCCGAAGAGAATGGTTACAGAGCCACGCTCTTCCGCTGTAAAGGGAAGTTCCTGAGGCCGAAGAGGCGAAGAGAGACCCACTTCAATTGACGGCCGCGGCGGCGCAGTTCCGGGCATGACTTGAAGAACCCTCAGCTCAATCGCTTCGCAGCGCTGCCCTCTTTCGATCCGGTGCGCCGGAATGCATTCGCGGTCTTCCTGTTGCGCCACTTCGCGTCTTGCCATTGCGATCATCCGATCGTCCTGCAAATCGAATCAGAGACGCGGATATCTGCGTCAACCGTTCCGGATTTCTCCATTGCCGCCGAAAGGCTCCATCTGGCTCTGTGCAAGCGCGACTTGGCGGTTCCGACGCGCATTCCCAGCGTGCGTGCCACCTCCTTGATGGAGCGATCATCGAGATCGCATGCCTGCAATATGAATCGATACTTCGGGTGTAGTTTCAATGCCTCGCGACGCAACAGGCTAAGAAGTTCGCGGTGAGAGTACTCCTCTTCCGGATTTCGTCGCACATCGCGAAGGCTCCTCATACAGAACCGCGTCCCCTCATTTTCTTGTTCGTCGAGGTTGATCCAGCGAATGTGCTTTTCTCTCCTCTTATTGGAGAGCGCTTGATTGATAACGATGGAGCTCAGCCAGGTTACGAAGCGACACTCCCTGCGGAACTTGCCTATGTTTCTGAAGGCGCGAAACATCGCTTCCTGAACCAGGTCGTGGGCTTCATCTGCATTCGCGGTATAACGTCGCGCAAAGCAGTACAGCATTCTCTGGTGACGGCCGAGCAGCTCGCCCAGAGCACAGGGCTCTCCATTCTGGGCTGCAATAACGAGTTCTTCATCGCTGCGCTGCCGGCCGTCACCTGTTATGTCCTGGAGCACAGTTCCAGGACTCAGTTCGCTCGCGAGCGCCGGCTCCGGCTTGAATGCCAACTGCATCGCATCCTCCACATGCGCCCGAAATCGGCGCTATCGTGACCGTCATACAGAACAAATCGTCTTTGTTCCGCCTGCTTCTCTCAGCATCGAGCGCCACTCAGCCCGAAATGCACTTTCCTTCTGGTCCTTCCTTTGGCTGCTACCGACGTCTCGATCGTCCTCACCAATGCCTCGATCGAGATTTCACAGCTTGTCTTGTAATCGTAGAGAGGATCATCCAATTGCTTGGCTTGCTCGCCGATCACGAGAATCACTGCATCGGGCCAGCGCCTGCGGATGTACTCGGCGGCGTGTCGCAGGTCGCACGAGCTTACGGAGTGGTGAATTACGGCGACATCCACTGACACGGCTTGCGGAAGAGTACACAGTTCCCAGAAGCTGTTCACTCCCGAAAACCTGTTCTTCTGCCCTGGGTGCAGAGCTTGGCAAACTGCATTCCTCCACTCTTCGAGACCAAATAAAAGTACGTTCGCGGTCTTTCTCATATCAGCGTTCCTGCCGCCCCATCACTGCTCGGTATTGGGGTAAGGCAATGAGGATGCCAAACCAGCGATCGGTCATCCCTTTTGTTTTCAATGTCAATTTCCGCCAATGAACAGGAGTGTCGAAACTGTCGTCGTCAATTTCGAATTCTCGCCGACTCTCTCGCCGATCGGCGGCTGAGCGATGACTTGCGATGTGCGCCGAAAGCTTTCGCGACATCACCGCGACCCGTTGAGAACTGGATGAAACGCATTTGCCTCTATCGATGTAAGTCATTGCGTCAAGGCCTCATTAGGCAAGCATGAGGTGAGGGTGTATGCACCTACTCGGTGCGAGATTGTTGCTGAATGTATGAGCCGGAGACGATGGCTCTGTAGCCTGGCACGTTGATTGCTTATGTGAAATCAAAAAGCGCTCAAGGGCGAGTGCAAGAAATAGCAGCCCCGGTCAACGTCACGCCAGTCTTCGCGCCGGAATGACGAAGTGATGGCGGACGGTGGAACTGCTCGTCAGGAAATGGATCCGACGAACTGGCGAGATCGAAAGCTGTGCAGCACCGCACTTGCCAGACGAGTCCGTTTTGCTGAAGGAAGGTTGGGAGTCAGAAAGAGAGGAATGAAGAATGGGTTCGCGAAATCTGAAATCGATCGGTTTGAGCCTGATGGCTCTGGGAGTGGCGGCCCTTGTTCCCGTGGGATGTAAGAAGGCGCAGCCAATCGCTCTGACGTGCAATGCCACTCCGCCCGCCGTTTACGCGGGTGAACAGGTGACTGCAACTGCGACAGCGAGTTCGATAAGCACCAGGAAGTACACTAACGTGATTTATAACTGGTCGGGATCCGGAGTCGCGGGCAATGGGAGCACCGCTGCAATTGCGACCGATGCGTTCGACCCCGGCAGCTACACGGCAAAAGTGGAAGTGAAGGAAGGCAAGAAGGGCAAGGAGGGCGCGAAGCCTCGCGAGACTGCGGAGTGCTCGGCAAAGTTCACGGTCAAGGCATTTGAGCCTCCCACGGTCAGTTGCTCGGCCAATCCTTCGACGGTAAAGCCAGGAGAAACCAGCACGATCACCTGCACCGGCGCCAGCCCACAGAACCGCTCCCTGACTTACACCTACTGGGCTTCAGCGGGAACGATTAGTGGTGTTGGTTCCACGGCAACCTTCTCTTCAGCCGGTGCTCCCACAGGACAGGCAGGGATCACCTGTAATGTAGCTGACGACAAGAATCATACGGCGACCGCGGACACAAGCGTGACAATCGTGGCTCCGCCGCCCCCGGTCCAGCGTGTGCAGGAGCTGTGCAGCGTCTCGTTCGCAAGAGATACCAGGCGGCCTACACGCGTGGACAACGAAGCCAAGGCCTGCCTGGATCAGATCGCCCTTGATCTGAAGCGATTCCCCGATGCCAGAGCGGTTATCGTAGCTGACTCAAACGCGAAGGAGAAGCAGATCACTGCGAAGCAAGAGAAAGTTGCGGCCCGACATAAGCACGCCAAGGTCGAGTACTTTGACCGGCAGCGCGCAGTCAACCTCAAGGACTACCTGGTCAATGATCAGGGAATCGACGCCAGCCGCATTGTCGTGACCACCGGAGCAGACGATGATCAGAATGTCCAAAACTACCTGCTGCCTGCCGGCGCGACTCTCGAGGGGGACGCACCCGGCATTAATTTGGTCGACGAGACCACCGTGAAACCCGAGGGGCACAAGCCTCTGCCTGGGCGCCAGCATGAAAAGGCGACCTCAACGCAGGGGTAATAGCTGCCGCGATGGCCCGGCTCCCATCCTGAAAAGAGACGGGAGCCGGAAACCCGAATCTCGAAAGAACAAATGGAGGGTTACCGATGAACGTGGAGATGATTCTCGCAGGCACAAAGTTAGTTGGCATGGTGTTATCCTTCGCGCTCCTCCTCCGGGCACGGAAGCGCTCAGTTGGGCTATGGTCAACTTCACATTGTTACCATCGCTTACCCGACAAGAGCGACGTGGACTAACAAACTGAAATGGACCGAATCCGGGCGTAAGAAAGGCAGGCCCATGCAATGGCAAACACTGCGGCGCAGACAGCATTCAACAGCGGATGGAGCGTACGCACTCCGCATCTCGTATCGAGCAACTGCAAATTGCTGCCCTTGGCAGCGAATACTTCCCTGGGGACGCTGTCGGCAATGGCCTTGCGGGAGCTGGAATCGATCATGTCCATTGTGGACTACGATCCCGGCGGCATCTTGTTCCTGGAACAAGAGCCACTCAGCCAGGTATACGTCGTCTTCTCCGGAGACGTACGACTCTCGCTGCAGGACATCGGAGGCAAGAGGCTAACCCTTCGAATTGCAAAGCGCGGTGCCGTACTTGGAGCGCACTCCGCATTATTTGGAAGCCTCTCCGAGTGGTCCGCAGATACCCTCTATCCGTCCAAGATCGCCTTGATCTCCCGTAGCGACTTTCTCCGTTTCGCGCAGCGGTATCCAGAGGTATATCGCCTCGCGACAGCCGAGCTCATGACGACTCTCGGGTACGCATGCGCAAAGCTGCGCATCGTGGGACTGTCGCCTTGTACTCGCAAAAGACTCGCAACGCAATTATTGGCTTGGGGAGAACAAGGGAACAAAACCGGAGACCAAATGGAGTTTCGCATGGCACTAACCCATGCTCAGATCGCGGAGTTTATCGGCGCAGTGCGTGAGACTGTCACGCGTTCGCTGATTGCCTTCAAGCAACGCGGGTTGGTGGAGATCCGAGGCAGCATGATGAAGATCCCCAGTACGGAAGCTCTCAGAGAGTTCGTGGAACGCGGTTAGTCAACCTGCCCTCAACGTCGCCCAACGACTTGGGCGCTGATACGCATTGCAAATGAGCTGTTGGTCGGCGCTCGCAGTGCTGTACATGGAGGCGCCCAACATATTGCGCCGCGGAGACTTCGATCGCCCTAAGTCTTCGCTCGAGCCGCGGTGTAGCTAGCTTCGATCGCGCCATTGTCGTCACCAGCCGAGATCATCCGAGCGAATCGCGCAGACCGTCGAAAAGCTTTCGAATAGTCGTCGACAGTTTCGACATGGCCAGCGGTTGGCGGTACATCCCTTCTGAAAACAATAAAGTTAACCCACGAGAGATTTGGCATTCCCCTTGCATTTCTTCAATGGCGTGAGGAAAGCAACGATGTTTTGGAAGTGCCTGCTCTCGATTTGCTTTACAACGGCACTGCCGGCAGTGGCTCAGGACATTGCAGCTCCCGAACCGCAGCTCGGGAGCATTGGCGGCACTGTACTTGACGTAAATGGCGGCCTCGTACCCGGAGCCCTCGTGACGCTCGAATGTCCGTCCCCTTGCGAGAACCGAACGGCGACCGCAAACGACAACGCTGCTTTTGATTTCCGCGAACTAAGGTTCGGAGTTCCATACGAGCTTCGCATATCCGTCGATGATTTCGAGAACTGGATCTCTCCGACCATTGTCCTCACGCCGGATCACTCCGTCTTCTTGATGACGGGAATCAAGCTCAAGGTTGCTGACCCAACGGAATCGGTTACGGTCTACGCTTCCACGGCCCAAATTGCTGTCGAACAGGTCCATATCGAAGAGCAACAGCGGGTTCTCGGATTCATTCCAAATTTCTATGTTGTGTACGACTCTCAGAACGCCGTCCCCCTCACTGCGAAGCTAAAGTTTCAACTCGCGATGAAAGTGTCCGTCGATCCGGTCACCTGGACAGGAGTGGCATTCATGGCCGGCGTCAGACAAGCCGCGCACACCCCCAACTATGTACTGGGTGCCCAAGGATACGGTCAGCGCGTGGGCGCTGAGGTTGCTAACGGATTCAGCGACATTCTGATCGGGGGCGCCATCCTTCCTTCTCTTTTGCACCAGGATCCGCGCTACTTCTATCAGGGCACAGGAACGACAAGATCGCGTCTGGAGCATGCCTTGGCCAGTCCATTCGTTTGTAAGGGCGACAACGGCCGGTGGCAACCGAATTACTCAAGCTTGGGAGGCGATCTGGCGTCGAGTGCTCTCATGAACACTTACTATCCACAATCGAATCGGGGAGCTGGAATGGTTTTTGGCCAATTCTCCATTAATACTGCTGAGCGCGAATTGAGCGGGGTAGTGCAGGAATTCGTTCTGCGCAAACTGACTCCCCGCGCTCAGAAAGCGCAGTAGATGCTTCGACGGAAAAAAGTCTTGGGAGAGAGGATCACGATGAACAGGAACTCAGGGAGAGGGGCAAAGCTTGAAATGAGATGGCATTCAATCATTGCGGAGAGCCAGCCGAAAGTTCAGTGCCCGCAACTGCTGATGAATTGGATCTCCACCGCTTCGCTGCACTCGCGAATGAGCAATTGAGGACTCCAACATGAATTGCCATAATGCATATCCTGCCAGGGATGATTGCAAGACAAAGTATGCACCAATTGACACCTCGCGCGGGGCGCCTGCGAAGGATTGGACCAGGCTTTATCTTCTCTCCTTTCTGCTAACCGCAGATCGCGACAAGGCAGAACGCTGTTTTGTGGCTGGCCTTGAACTGGCCGCAGAAGACCAAGCGGCTCTCCGGGATTGGGCGCATTCCTGGGCTCGGCGCATCGTCATTAACAATGCACTTCGACTCATCGGGCCATATCCGGAAACAAAAGACTTCATGGCGGGCAGTGCTCCTTGCATTCGCCCATCCAACAATACCTAGAGGAGGATCACTCATGCGATTCCAAACCTTCACACGCAGGCAAATCGGCGGCGATCGGACCGAGTTGTTTCAATTCGGACCGGAGCATTACAGGAAGGCTGGTATTCCTTATGCGCCATTCGGCGGCATGCCAGTCCTGGAAGCTTACGAAATTGTGAACGACTTGAACAGGAATCAGACTGAACATCAATTCGTCTACTATCTGGCGGCATAGCTGAATGGACAGGTTCGCTGGCAAGCACGTATTCGATGAAAGCTGGCTCCGTGCTGCGGAGGATGGCAGTCTGCCGACAGTTGCATCGCGGGATCCGCGGTTCTCGGCAATTCTTGCCCTTCCGGATTTTGAGCGCTTTGTGTATGTTTTATCGGTCCTGGAAGGTTGCACGGATCAGGAATGTGCCACTTGGTTGGATGTTTCAACGCGGCAGATCGAAGAGACTCGGCTTCGAGCGCTACAGAGTTTTTGGAAACATGACTGAATGCGGAGTCTTGGCGCTCCGGCTCCCGAAAACCGATTTTCTGTAAACCGGTCAACAGAGCAACATCGGCCGCTCTTGAATACTTGGAGTCAGCGAGATCGCCACAAGACTCTTGGAGAAGAATGATGAAATCAAAAACGAACGCTTCAAAGGGCAAATCGGTGGTGGACTCCCTTACAGAATTGGCGCTGAACCTAGACTGGTCATGGAGCCATGCCGCGGATGATCTCTGGAGGCAGCTTGATCCGGAGATGTGGGGGCTCACGCACAACCCGTGGCTGATATTGCAGACCGTCTCTTCTGAGAAGTTGCAGTCTGTAACCTCGACTCCTCAGTTCAAAGATGCCCTCGGTCAAATCCTTGAATCGAGGTCAAGGCGCGAAGAAGCGGCGAACTGGTTTCAGCATTCCTTGCCGGGAGCTCCGCTCAGCCGCATCGCATATTTCAGCATGGAATTCATGTTGAGCGACGCACTGCCCATTTATTCGGGCGGGCTCGGCAACGTGGCCGGTGACCAATTGAAGGCAGCAAGTGACCTTGGCCTCCCAGTAACGGGCATCGGCCTGCTTTATCAGAGAGGCTACTTTCGCCAGCACATCAATGCCGAAGGCATGCAGGAAGCGCTCTATCCCTTCAACGAGCCAGGACAATTACCGATCCGGCCCGTGCGAAAGCCAAATGGGGAGCTGTTGCGCCTTGCCGTCAATTTGCCCGGATTTCGTATGTGGCTTCGCGCCTGGGAGGTCAGGGTAGGGCGCGTACAACTCTACCTTCTCGACACCAATGATCCGGCAAACCCTCCGACATATAGGGGCATTACGAGCGAACTCTATGGCGGCGGACCTGAAGTGCGGATTGCCCAAGAGATGGTGCTGGGGATCGGGGGATGGCGCCTGTTGCGCGCGCTCGGAAAGCAACCCGAAGTCTGCCATCTCAATGAAGGCCACGCTGCCTTCGCCGTGCTCGAGAGAGCGCGGGACTTCATGGATAGTCAAACCGTGCCGTTTGACGTTGCCCTCGCGGCGACCCGCGCCGGAAATCTCTTTACTACGCACACCCCTGTGGTTGCGGGATTTGACCGATTCACACCACAACTCATGGACACGTTTTTCCGGCATTATGCCGCCGACATTCTGCGTATTCCAATCGACGAACTGCTCGCCCTCGGCCGTCAGAACCCACAAGACAGCTCCGAGCATTTCAACATGGCATTATTGGCGATGCGGGGCAGCGGAGCAGTCAACGGTGTGAGCCGGCTCCATGGAAAGGTCAGCCGAGAGATATTTCATAGCATCTTTCCCCGCTGGCCTGAAGCGGAGGTTCCTGTTGACTATGTGACTAATGGCGTTCACGTTCCTGTGTGGGATTCTGCCCACGCAGACGATTTGTGGACGGAAGTGTGCGGAAAGCGCCTGTGGACCACGCATCTGAAGACAGAGGACCTGATCAGAGAACTGGGGCTGGCTGTTCGGCAAGTTCCGGACGTTCGTCTTTGGCAAATGCGTTCGGCTTCACGTAAATCGCTGATCGACTACATCCGCCGACAACTGGCGCGTCAAATTGCAGGTCACGGCGGACAGCCCGAAGACATTGACCTTGCCGAGAGGATATTTGAACCGGATACACTTACGATTGGCTTCGCGCGCCGCTTCGCGACCTATAAGCGGCCGAACCTGTTGCTGCATGCCCCCGAACGATTGTTGGCGATTCTTACGAATAAAGATAAGCCGGTACAGTTGGTGATCGCCGGCAAGGCTCATCCTCAGGACCGCCCCGGGCAGGAGATGATTCAGCGTTGGATCGAGTTCATCCGCCGCGGCCCTGCCCGTTCGCATGTAGTGTTCCTCGCCGACTATGACATGCGAATGGCCGAGCACCTGGTGCAGGGCGTCGATCTCTGGCTGAATACACCGCGCCGTCCGTGGGAGGCCTGCGGTACCAGTGGGATGAAGGTGCTCGTCAACGGCGGTCTCAACTTTTCCGAGCTCGATGGCTGGTGGGCAGAGGCATACTCCCAGGATGTGGGCTGGGCGCTGGGAGACGGCCTCGAACATGGAGACGACCCAGCCTGGGACGCCAAAGAGGCAGAGCAGCTCTATACCCTCCTCGAACAAGAGGTCATTCCGGAGTACTACAAGCGGGATAATTCGGGTATTCCGGCAGGCTGGATCGCTCGGGTGCGCGAAAGCATGGCCCGCCTGACGCCCGCGTTTTCCGCAACCCGATGCGTGTTGGAGTACACCGAAAAGTATTATCTTCCCTTAACCGCCGCGTATCTGCGCAGAGCCAACGACGGCGGCAAAGTTGCAGAGAGTCTGCTGCAGTGGAAGCGTCATCTCGCCGATCATTGGTCCAGGATGCGATTCGGCTCCGTGCACATCGAGAGCATCGGCGATCAACACCACATCGATATTCAGGTGTATCTGGACGAAATGGATCCGGGTGCGATCCAGGTCGAACTCTACGCCGACGCGGCCAATGGTGACGAGCCGATTCGGCAGGTCATGGTTCGCGGGGAATCGTTAGTCGGCCAGAATGTTTGCCGCTACTCCGCGTCTGTTCCCGCGGCACGTCCGGCGGAGGATTTTACGCCTAGGATCGTCCCTTATCACCCCGACGCATTTGTGCCGTTGGAGGCGCCTGAAATTCTCTGGTACCGGTGATACTGCAAATCCTCCGTTGTTTGATGCTCAAGTCTATTGCGGCGAGGCTGGGCAGACGAAAGGCAGCAAGAGATCCTTCCAGTTTTGCGTTGGCCTCAAATCTTTGTACCTGTGACAGCAGAAGGGATGCAATGCGACTTACCCAAAAGCTGATATTCTTCCCAGCGCTTTTGTTCATGACCGGTTACACCTGCGGCCAGGATGTTCACTACAACTATGACCGTGGCGCAAACTTTGCCTCTTACAAGACCTATCAATGGGTCGACATTCCAGGTGGTTCACAAATGTTTCCGAGCGGCATGCCAACGCTCCTGGGCGCTCCGCCCCTACCGGGTGGCGCGCCGATCCTCCTTAACGGCGCTACAGACATCCGGGGCGGTGCGTCAGAGGATCAGTTGATTGACCAACAGATTGAGAGTGCAATTGACGAACAACTCGCACAAAAAGGCCTTAAGAAGGTCGAAAAAACCGCGGATCTTCAGGTCAGCTATCAGGCTGCGATCCATCAGGAAATGGGAATAGACCTGATGGGCACAGGTTTGTCAGGCAGGGGTCCAGGGTTGTGGGGCGCCGATTCAATTCACGGACAGACCTCTGCGATCCCAGTCGGAACGCTGGTAGTGAACCTGTATGACGCGGGAAAAACGCAGTTGATCTGGCGCGGAGATGCTAGCAAGGCAATCGAACTGAAGAAAGATCCGAACAAGAATTACAAGAACCTGCAAAAGGCCATGGCGAAACTCTTTAAGAACTATCCACCTCAACTCAACAAGTAGGGCGTAGAACAACCGATTTGTCCTGCGCAAATGCATCTTGGCAGTTGCCGGCCAGATGCCCAAGAGCGTGCAAAGGAGGAGCAAATGGATCCACATTTCTGGGACGTCTATCGAGATGTTCGATCTCTCATACAAAGACCGGACGGGGCAGTGTACATTCTTCATACGTCAATAGGAGCAATTACGGTCAATAGCTTCGTCTATCGAGCCGAGGCTGGCTTTGTCTTCATTCAGGGCATAGATGAGCATGGGAAGGATCGTATCGTAGGTTTCTCGGAGCAACAGCTTTCGACCTTTCCTTTCGAGGTCCGAACGTCGTCAGCTGTGAAGAGTGGCCAGCTTCGATTCAATCCGAATGTAGCTGAAAACCTCTTCTAGACTTGACTCGGTTTATGCGGACGCGAAGGTTGGAAAGCAACAGAGAATAGTCACGCAAAACTGCGTGAACGTCGGCTGTCTTCCGAGTGCCGTCGCCACCACCAACAACCTTTGTGGTGGCTTCCTTCCGAGGACACCGGATTCTCACGGCTCCCCATTCTCTGCTTTCATGGCTGCTCGACCACAAGGAGCTGGTTATACCCCTGTCAAAATCGACAACGGTTCTCGGGTGCTCAAAAACTTCCGAGCATCAGCCGGAACCGGGCTTTCCCATTCTCATCGAAGCTCAGCTCGATGCCTGTTGCTCCAACCTGTGTTGGGAAGAAGGCGCCAATGGATGCGCTCTGATGTGTGCTCCAGCCTGCAGAGCCGGCATCAAAGCGGCCCGCCTCATACCAAAGCGCAAGGCCGGGGTGGGACGAAACATGCCGAATGGGCGGACCGTGCAAAACTACACCGGAGCCGGCAGTCACGAGCGTATTGGCATGAAACTCCTGGTACCGGAATGCGGCCATATTGGTTTGATCGCCAACAATGAACTGATCGTAATAGTTAAGTTTGCGCCCAAAGCTTGTGCCGATATTGTTCAGCGCGAAGAGGGTCACATTACGATTTAAGGGTTTGAATGTGCTCGAGTCCGAGTGAAGAAACGGGTAGTCTCCGCTACTTCGTAGGAAATAGCCGGCCTCCCCTTCAGACCGCGTACCGCGCGTGGGCAATCCACCCGAATCCTGGTGATTTACGATCCACCGTGCCTCCGGGACTGTGAATCCCCTGTTGTGCGATGAAATGCCGTCAATGACAACGGGGCGACTGTACCAATCGTATCCGGCCCGGCCACCGAGCCGAAACTGAGCAAAGCGCCAGGTCCCGACACCTGCGTAAAGAGCCCCGCCGACTTGGTCTCGAGTGTCGCTTTGGCGGTGCGGTCCCGCGTAGCTGTTGAAGTGTGTCCTTCCGCCAAAAACCTGAGAAGCAATGAAGTACTGGCTCCCGCCGAACGGTTTGTATGCTTCCATCTGTAACGTGGGATCGTAGCCCAGACTCGCCGTACTCAAGATTTGAGTCTTGTAGGCATTCTTGGGAATCAATGACGTCGACAGCTTGACCCCAAAGCGTGATGGCTCGCCGGACGATACAGCGTATTGCGCGGAGATGCGCACCAGAACACGATCGCTGGGGCGCTCGGTAAATTTCACTGTATAGCCGCCGGACGCAGAACCCTCCTGCTGCCATCCGTAGGCCGCCCCAGGAACCGCGGTAGCGGCGACCATGCCGGACAAGGTTCTCTCAAGTTCATTTTCCGATACGACCCGATCTCCAATGTTCCGGTGAATCTCTGCTTGCGCGTTCCTCTCGAACGACAGATCCGGACTTGAAATAGCAAGCACCCTTCCCTTGTCACTGGAAAACCGCATTCTTGCCCTGCGCTGGGTCAAATATGTATCCCAATCCTGCCGGGAGAGTTCAAAGCGGGCAAGCTCAGATGAGTGAGCCTTGGCCGCCTGGTACCCGGCCTCGATGATCTCGCTCCAGCGTTTGTAATCGGTTCCGGAGAAACGCTTCGTATCGACTGAGATGACCAGATCCGCCTTGGCAAGCGAACGCTGCTCGTTTTTCGCAACAACAAGAGAGATGGTCTGTTGCGTGACATCGGTCAGAGACTTGAACTGGTCCGGCTTCACCATGGGAGTTTGGAAGGCAACCGCAATTACGACTTTTGCTCCCATGTCTCTAACGGCATCGACGGGGATATTCTCGAGCACGCCGCCGTCTACAAGAACCATCCGGTCCAACTTGACCGGCGTAAAGACTCCGGGTAGAGACATTGTTGCGCGCATCGCGGTTGGCAATGAGCCCTTGCTGAACACGACCGAATCGCCGCTGACTAAATCGGTTGCTACGCAGCGAAAAGGGATTGGAAGTTGATCAAAATCTCGCACTCCGGAATACGCCATCGTCGCTCGGCTGAGTAACAACGATAGAGACTCGCCTGGATTCAGGCCCGACGGAAGCGAGAAACCCTTTCCAAACCGTAGCGTAAAATCGCCAAATGTTCGATTCCACTTCTGCTTATCTGCAATGGGTTGGTCTGCGAATCGCAGGCTCGGACTCAAGAGGGCATTCCAGTCGGCGCTTTCCACGGTAGCCCTGATTTGCGATGAATCCATGCCGGTCGCATAGAGGCCCCCGATGAGGCCTCCCATGCTGGTTCCGCCAATCTTATCGACGGGAATACGATGCTCTTCGAAATAGCGAAGCACACCGATATGGGCCAGTCCGAGAGCACTGCCCCCGCTGAGCGCTACCCCGATGGAGGGCCTCTCTGCTTCTGTGTTCTGTTGCGCCGCTGCTGCTACGGCAGAAAGCAGAAGGCACACTCCAACGCGGCAAAACGGAATTGTTATCAATCGCAGCATACTGCCTCACTGGCGGCCAAGTGCGCGCTCGAGTTCAGCCTGGGCGATCGCCCGGTCCTTCTCGGC
>Ga0074044_10000572_pt1 | contig 35465 bp, 26 predicted proteins | sample BogForMeECP23OM1_FD_94443 | JGI IMG/M metagenome (GOLD analysis project Ga0074044, IMG submission 94443) | Bog forest soil microbial communities from Calvert Island, British Columbia, Canada - Bog Forest MetaG ECP23OM1 | ecosystem: Environmental > Terrestrial > Soil > Wetlands ...
AAACCAGGCCCGTGTTTGACACGGCCCCACGGTCTCAAGTTTGGGACCAACATTCGGACGCGGAGCCATGACGAATGGCTGGATCGACATCAAGAACACCGACATGATGTTGATCATGGGCGGGAATCCCGCCGAAAACCATCCCTGTGGTTTCAAGTGGGCGATGGAGGCGAAGCGCAACCGCAACGCCAAACTGATTTCGGTTGATCCCCGATTCACGCGCACCTCCTCGACTGCCGACCTCTTTGTACAGATTCGCGCCGGCACTGACATTGCTTTCCTTGGCGGCCTGATCCGTTATGCGATCGAGAACAACCGGATCGCCAAGGAATATCTCGTCAACTACACCAACGCGGCTTTCATCGTTAAAGAGGGTTTCAAACTCCCGGAAGACGGCTTGTACTCGGGATTTAACGCGGCGTCGAGCAGCTACGACAAAACCACGTGGAATTACGAAGAAGGCGGAGACCTCAGCGGCAAAACGGATGCCGCTGCCGCTCCTGCGCACACAGTTTCCGCGCCGCCAACTTCTGCTGCGCCTGGCGACGCCGCTCATCCGGCGACGCCCGCACCTCCGCCCGCGTTGCCCCCGAATGTCGCCTACGACCTGACGCTTCAACATCCGCGCTGCGTCTTTCAGTTGATGAAGCAGCAGTACTCCCGCTACACCCCGGAAGCCGTCGAGCGGATCACCGGCATCCCTAAGGACCAATACCTGAAAGCCGTCGATCTATTTACTTCGGTCCGCAAAGATGGCGACATGAAGAAAGTCGCAACGATCATCTACGCGGTGGGCTGGACGCAACATACTTTCGGAACGCAGATCATTCGCACTGCCGCCATGATTCAACTCCTTCTCGGAAATGTGGGAAGAGCGGGCGGCGGCGTGAACGCGCTTCGCGGCCATTCCAATATTCAGGGCGCCACAGATATGGCCGGCCTGTACGACTCACTGCCCGGCTATCTGAAAGCGCCGGTTCCCGACGACAAGGATCTGGCCACGTTTCTGAAGCGCATTACGCCGACATCGTCGAAGCCGTCGCCCTGGGATTCGATGAACTACTACGCAAACACACCCAAATTCATGGTGTCGTTGCTGAAATCGTTGTATGGCGATGCAGCTACCAAGGAAAACGGATTCGCCTTCGATTATTTGCCCAAGGCTGGACAGGATTGCTCGTGGACCCACATCTGGGAAGACATGTACAACGGCAAGGTCAAGGGCATGCTGGCCTTCGGAATGAATGGAGTGATGATCGGCCCGGACACGAACAAGAACATCAATGCGCTGAAGAAAGCCGACTGGCTGGTAGTGGGCGAAATTTACGAGGACGAGACCAGCGAGTTCTGGCGAGCGCCTGGGATCACTGCCGAAGAACAGAAAAACATCAATACAACGGTCTATCGATTGCCATGCGCGGGCTTCGCCGAAAAAGACGGCAGCATGACCAACTCTGCGCGTTGGGTCACATGGAAATATGCCGCAGTTCCACCTCCCGGGCAAGCGCGACTTGATCAGGATATCGTCGCGGAGATTTTCTTGCGGGTTCGTGCCCTCTACAGAAAAGAGGGTGGAAAATTCCCCGACCCCATTCTGAATCTGAGTTGGGCATATGCAGACGCGGCCCATCCCTCACTTTCTCAAGTGGCGATGGAAGTCAATGGTAAAGCTCTCGCCGACCTGAAAGACGACGCGACGGGGCAGGTCATCAAAGCCGGCCAGCAATTGCCCGGATTTGCGTGGTTGAAAGACGATGGCACCACGATGTGCGGCAATTGGATCTATTCCGGTTCGTGGACTGAAGCCGGATCGCAGATCCAGCGGCGAGGCACAGAGGATCCCTCCGGAATGGGAGTTTTCCCCAACTGGTCGTGGTCGTGGCCAGCCAACCGGCGCGTGCTTTACAACCGGGCTTCTTGCGACGTTGCCGGAAAGCCCTGGGATGCGGATCGCAAGCAAGTCTGGTGGAACGAAGCCGCGGGGAAGTGGGTCGGCAGTGACGTGCCGGATTTCAAGCCCGATTCGCATCCCAAAGATCATATGGGGCCGTTCATCATGAATCCGGAAGGCATCGGGCGCTTGTTCGCTCCGATCGGGGTGCTTGCGGATGGGCCGTTCCCTGAGCACTATGAGCCGATCGAAAGTCCGATCAAGAATCCGTTCCATCCCGAGCAGTCGAACAATCCGCTGGTGAAGAAGTTCAAGACGCCTTTCGACAAGTTTGGGTCACCGGAAGAGTACAGCATCGTCTGCACTACCTACCGACTGACCGAGCAGTATCACTACTGGACGAAGAATAATCCTATGAACGTTCAGTTGATCCCGGAACCGTTCGTGGAAATTCCGGTAGAGTTGGCGGACGAAAAGGGAATTCGCGGAACGGACAAGATCAAGGTCATCAGTGCGCGCGGGACCTACATCGCGAAAGCCTTTGTCACGCGCCGGTTGAAGCCAATGATGATCGACGGCAAGAAGGTCTATCAGATCGGATTGCCGATTCATCAGGGCTTCCGGGGTATCGGCGAAGATGAAGGACGAAATGCACGGACGCCGGCAAACTTGCTGACGCCCGCGGTCACCGATCCAAATGCCCACACCCCTGAATCAAAGGGCTTCTTGGTGAAAGTCGAGAAGGCGTAGGAATAGAGAGCGATCATGAGCCAGGCCGCCACAGAGCTAATCCGAATTTCTGGTCACGCAGGAGTCGTTCCGGGGAAAGGTCTGAACCGTGAATTTCAGGTCTGCAAACTGGTCGACACGAGCACCTGTATTGGCTGTAAAGCGTGCGAAGTCGCCTGCCTGGAGTGGAACGGCTACACGTTCAGCGAGACCACGTTTGATAACTCCTACCAGACCATGCCCGAGACAGCATGGAATTACTGGAACCTGATCAAGTTCAACGAGCATGAACGCGCTGACGGCACCATGATGCTGTTAATGCGCAAAGATCAGTGCATGCACTGCGCAGATCCAGGCTGCCTCGCGGCCTGCCCTGCGGATGCCGCCATCGTCCAATACGCCAATGGCATCGTCGATTTTCAGGAGGCAAATTGCATCGGTTGTGGATATTGCATGACCGGTTGCCCGTTCAACATTCCGAAATTCGATCCTCCCTCGCGCAAAGTCTTTAAGTGCACGCTGTGCAACGACCGCGTTTCGGTTGGTCTCGAACCGGCCTGCATCAAGGCCTGCCCCACGGGATGCCTGCATTTCGGCACGAAGTCGGAAATGAAGGAATTAGCGGAGACTCGCGCCGCACAACTTCGCGACAATTCCGGATTCCAGGATGCAGGAGTCTACGATCCAGCCGGAGTGGGCGGAACCCACGTGATCTACGTCCTGCACGATGCGAAGAACCCTGAGTTGTACGGCGGACTTCCGAAAGATCCGCGCATCCCTTTGTCGGTGCGGCTGTGGAAAGGGCCGCTGAAATGGGTTGGGAACTTTGGCATTATCTTCGGTGTGATTGGTGTTTTCATTCACTACTTGCGATTCGGCCCTAAGGTGGTAGAGGAAGACGAGCAGGAGTCTCACGGAGGAAGCCAATGAGCAGCGAACCTTATCTCCTGCCGAATGGACGCGTCCTGCGCTATTCGTTCCACGAGCGGCTCGTGCATTGGTTAGCGGGTTTCTCTTACCTATACCTCCTGTTGACCGGTCTAGCCTTCTGGAGCCCCTGGCTCTTTTGGATCGCTGTCATCCTCGGTGGGGCAACGACTTCGCGCGAGTTGCATCCTTGGTTCGGCCTCGTGTTCGTCGTCGGGATCTCGCTGATGTATAGCATGTGGCACCGGCAGATGAGAGAAACTCCTGCCGACAAAGCCTGGTGGGCCGCCATCGGACATTACATTCGCAACGAAGAAGATCAGATTCCTTCCGCCGATCGTTTCAACCCCGGCCAGAAGTTGCTGTTTTGGGGCTTCTTTTGGAACGGCATCCTGCTTCTGCTTTCCGGCTTGATTCTGTGGCTCCCCCAGTACATTCCCTGGAACCTGCGTTTCCTGCGGCTCGCCGCTGTGTTCATACATCCCGTATGCGCGCTCGCCACCATCGCGCTTTTTATCATCCACGTCTATATGGGTACTGCGATGGAACGCGGCGCTTTTGGCTCCGTCATTCGCGGCGACGTGTCGCGTGCCTGGGCCAAGAAGCACCACGACACGTGGTATGAGCAACTCCTCCGCGACTCGGCTGCGCGGAAATGAACAAATGAACGATGCGAAGTGGGACCGCCGCATCCGCCGCGCCAACGAACTAGCCTCTACTTACCCGTTCTCAGCCGAAGGACTCCGTTACTACGCGCGTGTCGCAACGTTTCAGAAGAGTCTTTACGGCAAAGTCCAGCAAGCTCTCGCGGATTCGCCGAAGATTTCCTCTGATCGGCCTCTGCGCGACGAACTGGACCTTTTCCTCCTCTTACCGAGGTTTCCCGAATTTCTGTCACTGATTCAGCAGCTTGCGCCAGCGCCGCTTGCACAAGCCTCCGCCACGCTGGCGCAGAAGGGACCGGCGGCATGGCAACATGCGATCGAAGACTTCTGGCACGGCGAGCCGGAATTGGCTGGAGGCGAAGACGACACCGTGCAAGCCCATCCTTCCGATCGAGCGCTCGCATGGATATTTCTTCAACCATACGCCGAATATCTAGCCGATCACCGCGAAGTCACGATTGTGGACGGAACTCCATCAACGTGTCCCCTTTGCGGCGGCAAGCCAGCCGTCGGTGTATTGCGAAGTGAAGGCGACGGCGCGAAAAAATCGCTAATTTGCATGCTCTGCGCTCACGAATGGGCTTTTCGAAGAATTTATTGTCCGGCGTGCGGAGAAGAACGAGAACCGCAGATGGCATATTATTCAGCCCCCGAGATCGCGCATGTCCGCGTGGATGTCTGCGACACATGCCATACCTATCTCAAAAGCATCGACTTGACGAAAACGGGGCTGGCAGTTGCCGTTGTCGATGAGTTGGCAACCATCCCTTTAGACCTGTGGGCACGCGAACATGGGTACGAGAAACTACAAATCAACCTGCTAGGAACCTGAGCAGACGTTCTGGAGGAATTCAGCACCAGGGAATTGCTCCGTCGCCGCCGCGACTTCGGAGTCCGCGGGTGAAGAACGAAACCCGGCCTTCGCAGAAGCGAAGGCCGGGTCAGTTTCGTACAGTTCTTATGGTTTGGCTGGAGCTAAAGCCTTCGCCAAGGGGTTGTGAGCAGCCGGAGCCGGTTTGGCGGTATGGGCTGCCTTCGTCTGTTTCATGACCTGCGGGAAACGCGCCCACAGGATGCTCTTTTCCGCCGGGGCGTTGTACAGCTCAGGATGCCTGTAGAATCCACGCTCCTTCTCCGATTTCATCTCTTCGACGGGAATGCGATGCGCGTTGGCCCAGGCATCTTGCCGTATGCCTGTGACCTGCCATGAGACTTCCACGTTGGGCTTGTCGGTTTTGATGGTGAACTGATGATTCGCGACCTTGCCCGAGACGATGGCCTGGGCAAACTGGCCCATCACCGTGAGCTGGTAACGGAAATCGCGGTTGAGGGTCTCGAACCATTCCGGCAGTGTGACGACCGCGTCACCCTGCGCGTCAGTGGTTACGTTGCCGTTGTAGATGTTCATCATGTCGGGCGATTCCACAAACGAGTGGTAGAGGTATTTGTTGGCCGGATCAAGAGGATGGTCAATCTTGAAGGAACCGCCGTCCTTGGAGACCGTGCCGTCCACGTCCACGTTTCCGTCAAAAAACCCAGCGTAGGTGGTCCCGCTAGTCAAAACGCCGTACGCGCCCTGGCCAAACAGGCCGGTGCCATCCTCCTGCGGTGCATAACCATAGACTCCGACACCATCGTCTGCTGAGTTAGTGCCGTACACTCCGTAACCCAGTTCGGTGCCGGCATCACCCTCTACGCCGTTGCCGCTGATGCTGTCTCCAAAAACGCCATCGCCCGATACGCTGGTGCCGTTAACGCCTGAGTTCGTATCGCTGCCCCCGAGTATTGCCGCATCTCCGGAGGTGTTCGCGATGATCGCTAGGCCAGAAGAGATATTAATGTTGAGTCCGATCGCGTTGATGAGGCCGGCGCTGAAGCTGCCCGTAGAATCGCGCTTGACGATAGCATTGGCGGTGTCTGCGCTGGTGGGAGCGGTATTCCAAGTCAAGGCCAGCGTTCCGCTGCTGGTGACCGGAGATCCGCTGACGCTGAAATCAGAACTCGGTGCGCTCAGGCCCACACTGGTTACCGTCCCACTGCCGCCCGGGAACGTCTGTCCTGGCGCGAACGTGATCTGGCCTTTGTTGTTGATCAGCAATCCCGTTTCGGCGGCCGCGTTCGGAGCAGTACCGAACAACAGATTCAAGGTGGCTGACGGAGATGAAGTGTTGTTGCCGGCCGGCTCCGCCTGCCAGTGGAATACCTGATTCGCGGCTGCCTTGGTGCTGCTGTTATAGGTCGAGGCCACGAGGCCCAATGGCCGCGAGTCGGCGCCAGCGGTGGTTGTTGCCGTAGCGGCCGCCGGCAAGTTCAGCAGGCCGCGGATGGTCGCTCCGCCAGTGACGTCCAGAGTTGCAGTCGGAGTGATCGTGTTGATGCCGATCTTCGCGCTGCTCCCGCTTCCCGATTGAAACATCACCGAGTTCGCCAGAGCGCTGGAACTGCTCCACAACGGAAGATAGTCAGCCGTGCCAGAGCCGCTGACGGTCGCCGGAGGCAGAGCGGATGGGGTTGCTGTGGAGTCCGCCGTCGCTGCGCCCGCAATCGGCGCCCCAGCCAGCATGAAAGCTGAAGCCGGCAGTCCGCCCAGCGTGGCCGCGTCTTCGGCCTTCAGCGCGTATGGCACGCTCAGCAGCAGAACTCTCGGCTGCTCTTCTCCGCCATTAATCCGCACGCCGAGCCAGCGCTCGGCGCTGGTGCTGAATAGATCGAGCGGAAGTCCGTCGGCTTTGGTTGCGCCCAGTTGGGCGGTGTAGTTTCCCCTGGCATCGGTTTTCACGCTCTGGGTCTCGAGCCATAACGGAGCGCCGCCAGATTCTTCGCTGTAGATCGAAAACGTAATTCCGGCGACGCCGCCGATCACTTTACCTTCGGCGTCAATCGCCCTGCCCGAAAAATTCACCAGCCGCGGCACCGCAGCCACCGAAGAAGTTGATACTGCCGCCTGTTGCGCGCTCAGCAACGCACTGAGCAAGAGCATCCCGAGTAACACAGGAAGTAAGTGACTGATCTTCTTCATATGCATAATCTCCCCCACTTTGAGCGAGCCCGTTTCGACCTGGTGCTCGTCTGGAATATCTGTGGCCCCGGCGCCCCGGCTGGAGCGTCCTACTCACTTAAGACAAGAAGCTAGAAAACATTTCAGATTGTGATTTGCGCTCAAGAGCGAACTTCAGCACGCGGGGAAGCGCCGCGAGCCGTAGCTGGCCGGGACAGGTTGTGATGTTTTCTACGGCTTCGAAAGAACTTCGCTGGTCTTCTGCGCCGCGTCTTTCGCGCGCGCTTCTTTCCACCGCTGCATGGCTTGCGGAGAACGCGCCCACAGAACTCCCTTTTCGTCCGGCGCGCCAAACAACTCAGGATGCAGATAGAACCCACGCTCGGCTTCCGGCTTCACTTGTTCCACGGGAATGCGATGAGCGTTGGCCCAGGCGTCTTGCCGGACGCCAGTTACCTGCCACGAAACTTTCACATTTGGCTTGTCGGTCTTGATACTGAACCGGCCGTTGGCGATCTCACTCGAGACGATGGCTTGCGCAAACTGGCCGATGACGGTGAGCTGGTAGCGGTAATCCCGGTTCAGGCTTTCGAACCAGTCCGGCATGGCGACCACCGCATCGCCCGAAGCATCGGTGGTCACGTTGCCGTTGTAGATGTTCATCATGTCCGGGGACTCGACGAACGAGTGATAGAGGTACTTGTTTGCGGGATCCAGAGGATGGTCGATCTTGAACGAGCCGCCGGCCTTGGAGAGATTGCCCTCGACTTCAACGTCCCCATTGAACCATCCGGCATAGCCCGCGCTGCTGCCTGCGAGAACTCCGGTTCCGTTGGATGTGTTGTAGGCGTCCATAGCCCAACCCCCGCTGCCGGATTGGCCGTATATTCCGGCATTAGTCGTGCTGAGGCCTGCCAAGCCGACGCCGCCGTTCACGTTGTCGCCGTAGACGCCGTAGCCGCCGCTGCTAAAACTTATGCCAGTCACGGCCGTGCCATTTGTGTTCGTGCCGTACACTCCATAACCGCTGCTGCTGGTGCTGGTGCCGTATAAACCGTATCCGCTGCCGATGCTATCGCCACGGACCCCGGTGGGACTGCCGTAGGCCCAAACTCCATACGTGCTGCCGATGCCGAGCACGCCGTAGGTGCCGCCCGAACCGTAGAGTCCCTGGGTCGAGCCGTAGCCGTAAACTCCTGTTGGACCTTTGCCGCTGACTCCGGCCCCACCGGACGCTGTGCTGGTGGCATCCACGCCATCGCCGCTGGCGTTGGTCGCGTTTAAGCCAGCGCCGACCGAGTTGCCCACCACAGTGACTGGTCCCGCGCTAAAACTCCCGAGCGCGTCGCGCTTGACGATGGCATTCGCTGTGGCCGTATTCGTGGGCGCAACCGTCCAGTTCAGCGTCAGCGTGCCGTTGCTGGTGACGGGCGAGTTCGTCACTGTGAAGTCAGAGCTTGGTGCGCTCAGTCCAACGCTGGTCGCGGTGCCGGGGAACGTCTGCCCAGGCGCGAACGAGATTTGACCGCCGCTGTTGATGCTCAAACCGGTCTCCGCCCCCGCCGCCGGGGCCGTGGAAAATAACAGGTTCAATGTCGCCGACGGAGACGCCGTATTGTTGGCGACGGGCTCGGCCTGCCAGTGGAATACTTGGTTGGAAGCCGTTTGCGAGCTGCTGTTGAAGGTGGAGGCTACAAGACCAAACGGCCTTGAGTCGGCGCCGCCCGCGGCGGTAGCAGTGGCGGCTGCAGGTAAATTCAACAGGCCTCGGATGGTGGCTCCACCGCTTACGTCCAGAGTTGCCGCAGGCGTGATGGTGCCGATCCCGATTTTCGCGGTCTTGCCCGTGCCTGACTGAAACAAAACTGAACTGCCGAGCGCGCTTGAACTGGTCCACAGCGGCAGATAATCCGCAGTACCCGAGCCGGTCAGCGAAGTCGTCGGAGTCGCGGCAGCCGTAGCCGCTGAACTCGCCGCGCTGACTGCGTTGCCCGCACCTGACGAAGTTCCGGCTAACACAAAGGCGGATGCCGGCAGCCCCCCGACTGTCTCGGCATCCGCCGCCTTCAGCGCATAGGGGACACTGAGCAGCAATGCGCGAGGCTGCTCGTCGCCGCCGTTCACGCGTACCCCTAGCCAGCGCGCTGATCCCGTACTGAACAATTCGAGTGGCAATCCCTCAGCTGTGGTCGCGCCCAGTTGGGCGCTGTAGTTGCCCCGGGCATCGACGCGCACACTCTGAGTTTCCAGCCATAGCGGAGCCCCGCCGCTTTCCTCGGCATAGATCGCGAAGGTAACGCCCGCGAAGGTGACTCCGGCCGTGCCCGCCACGGCTTTGCCCTGAGCGTCGACCGCCTTGCCCGAGTAATTCACCAGCCGCGGCACGATGGCGGTTGAAGTGGATGCATTCGATTGCGCGCTTTGCTGCGCGCTCAGTAATGAACACAACAAGAGGACCCCGAAAAACCCTGAAAGTAATTGCCCGAGTTTTTTCATTGTCGGCTCCGCGCCCGAGCGAGTCCCTCCCGCCGAAGCGTTCTACTCGTACAAGACAAAATTCCGAAAACATTTCAGGAGAGGACTCCCAGGGACTGATGCGGCCCTCAGAGGACCTACTCTCTACGCAAAAAATCCCGTAACGCCCTCCGCATCGTTCAGGAGGGCGCACGGGACAAATGCGCGTCTGTCGTTACTTCGCCGCCGCGCCGGCTTTGGCTGGTCTCACAATCTGCACTCGATTCAGCTCCGGATGATGTGCCGCCAGAGCCGATTTTTCTTTCGGAGCACCGAACAATTCAGGATGGATGTAAGTGCCGCGCTCGACCCCCGTCTTCTCCACTTCCACTTGAACCCGGTGCGCATTGGCCCAGGCGTCATGCCGGATGCCCGTAACCTGCCACGAGACTTCCATGCCGGGCTGGCCGCCCCCGATCTTGAAGCTGTTGTTCTGCACTTTCGCCGCGATGTGCAGGTTCGGCCCCGGAGCCCCGATCGCGGTGAGTTGATAGCGGAAGTCCTGGTTGAGACTCTCGAACCAATCCGGAAGCGTGACCGTGGCCAGTCCGTTTTCATCCAGCGTTACCACGCCGTTGTAGATGTTCATCATGTCGGGCGACTCGACGAACGAGTGATACAAATACTTGTTCGCGGGATCTAGAGGGTGATCGATCTTGAAGGTTCCCGAACTCTTCGTAAGGCTTCCGTCGATGTCCACGCTGCCCACGAAAAATGCCGCCGGGCCGGTGGAGCTTCCCTGGTTGATAGCCAGAAACGCATCGCCGCTGGCGTTTGTGTTGATCGCGACCACGCCCGTTCCAATCGCGCTGATAGCTTCGCCCACGACTCCATCAGGTCCGAAGCCGGTGCTGGTCGCCTGGCTGCCGTCGCTGACGCCGAGTATGCCTGCCGTCGTGCCGGAGATTCCGACAATTCCGTAGTTGCTGGAGCTATAACCCTCGATGGCGTACGAAGTGCCGCTCTCGCCAAAGACCCCAAGACTCGACACGCTGGAGGCTTGCAAGCCGTATTCATTCGTGCTGATCGCGCCGACTCCGACGCTGTTGGTGCTTTGGCCGATGACACCGAAGCCGTTCGTCGATGTACCCGTGATCGTGCCGGCAGAGAACGCGCCGTTGCCGTCGCGCTTCACGATGGCGTTCGCAGTAGCGGTATTGGTTGGAGCCGTGTTCCAGTTCAGCGCGAGCGTGCCGCTGCTCGTGACCGGAGATCCGCTCACCGTGAAGTCGGAACTGGGAGCGCTCAGGCCCACGCTGCTCACCGTGCCGCTGGCCCCAGGGAATGTCTGCCCAGCCGCGAAGGTAATTTGTCCCTTGCTGTTGATCTTTAGTCCAGTCTCTGCCGGGGCTGTCGGTGCGGTACCGAACAGGAGGTTCAGCGTGGCCGATGGCGACGCCGTATTGTTACCAGCTGGCTCGGCCATCCAGCGGAAGACTTGATTTGCGGCGGCGTTGGTGCCGCTGTTGAAGCTCGATGCCACCAGACCAATCTGATTCGAATTGGCGCCGGACGTGGCCGTCGCGGTCGCAGTGGCGGGCAGGTTCAGTAGTGCGCGGATGGTGGTCGATCCCTTCACGTCAAGCATGGCCTGCGGAGTAGTGGTGTTGATCCCGAACTTCACGCTACTGCCCGAGCCGGTTTCAAATATCGCCGAGTTGCCAATCGTGCTGGTGCCGGTCCACAGCGGAACATAGCTCGCAGTTCCAGAGCCGGTCACTGCGGCCAGCGGTGGAGTGCTGGAGGATGCGCTGGCAGGGCTCGCCGCTGACACGCCTCCGGAAACAGCCGGCGCAGCCAGCATAAATGCCGACGGCGGCAACCCGCCGATGGTTTCCGCGTCGGCCGCTTTCAATGCGTAGGGCACGCTGAGCAGCAGAACACGGGGCTGCTCCTCGCCGCCGTTGACCCGCACCCCCAGCCATCGAGGCTCGCCAGTGCTGAACAATTCAAGAGGCAATCCTGAAGGCTTGGTCACGCCCAACTGAGCGGTATAGGCACCTCTGCTGTCGGCTTGGACGTTCTGGGTTTCCATCCATAACGGAGCGCCGCCATTTTGTTCGCTGTAAATGGCGAAGGTGACTCCGGCGACGCCCGCGATGGCTTTGCCTTCGGCGTCAACCGCCTTGCCGGAAAAGTTCACCAACCGGGGCACAACGGCCACGGAATTCGTTGAAATCGCCGCCTGCTGCGCGCTCAGCATCGAGCTGAGCAAAAGAATCCCGAGCAATGCTGAATGGGAGCGACCAAGACCAAGCTTCATCATAAGTTTCTCCTGCTTTAGGGGCGAGCCGACAGGGGCGCTCGTCGGAAATTTGTGCGACTCCGGCGTACTCGCCGGGGCGTCACTATTCCCTTAAGACGAAAGCCGGAAAAACATTTCATCTCTGCGCAGATGAATATTCGGGAGCGATGCGGGCCGGAACCGGCAAAAGAGAGTACGAGCAAAGATCGGAGATCAGTGGTCGGAGGTCAGAGGTCTGAAGTCGAGAACTCCTACTCGCGCTTCCCATCCAGCCCAGCCCATTCGCCGGATTGAATGAAACTGGCCCAGTAGAACGGATGCTGGCGATCTTTCCGCTTCAGCATGGCGAGCTTGGTTTGTCGCAGGGCTTCGCCGCGCCCGAGGCCCCTCTTCAGGCCTTTGTAGTAGGAGGTCATCAGTTCGCGGGTCGCGTAGTCGCTGACCGGCCAAAGGCTCATGACCACGGTTTCCGCTCCCGCCAGAACGAACGCCCGGCGCAGCCCGTAGACTCCTTCGCCGTTGCGGATCTCCCCCACGCCTGTGTCGCAGGCGGAGAGCGTAACCAGCTTCGTGCCCCAGAGATTGAGGTTTGAGGCCTCAAGCGCGGTCAGGACTCCCTTTTCGGTTCCACTCTGGCCGAGGTTTGCGCCGGCCAGCGCCAGTCCGGAACGAAGCAGCGGATTTTCCTCGCTGACATTTCCCTGAACCCCGCGCGCATCGTTCACCGACTCAGGAGCCCCATGCGTGTTCGGGTCCGTCAGGAAAAAACCATGAGTTGCGATGTGCAGAATGCTGGGTGCATTCACTTGCTTGACCGCAGATTCAGTTGCCCCTCGCCCGGTGAGCACGTGCGCATCCGGAAATTCCAATTTGATGGCGTTAGCTTCGAGAGCCGTCCCGGTAAGCGAAGCGAAATAAACGCCGTTGAGATCGGTGGCAGAGGTGACGCTGCGCCGCGCCGCGACTTGCGTCGAGGTGCGTATCACCTGCTTCGTGCTCGCCATCACCACAGGAGCCGCCTTAACTGAAGCCGCCTTTGCCAAGGATGGTTCGCCAAAAGCCGGATCCGCAATGATGGTCGGACCGCTGAGGCTCGACCGCGCCACCTGCAGGCGCAACAAGTCGCGCCCCGTAGTCAGATAACTGATGGAGTAGCGTTCCACTAGATACTGCTGCTGCTCATCGACCAGAGCTTCGAAGGGAAGCAGATTCAGTTGGCCATCGGGCGAGATCAGCAATTGCGTAGCGTCGCCAGAGAGTGCGCGCACCGGCTGCATGAGTTTTTCGTCGAGGGCGCGGGCCAGTTGCTTCACGTCGTTGCGGTCGGGGTCGCGCAAAGCCGCCCGCAACGCCGAGACATCCGCGTCGATCGCTTTCGCGGGACCAATATCCTTCCAACGCACTTCGCCCTGTCTTCGCAAAACATAGGCGACGTAGCGGGGTTCTCCATAGGCGTGCGAATTGCTATCCGCTTTAGGATCGAACGGCCGGTATGAGGCGAACTCAACCAGCGCCGCCTGTGCTGGGATCTCGGCCTCGACCGCCGCCAGGGTTACCGACTGCGCCTGGGTGCGGAATTCCGCGCTGCGCCGGCTTATCTCCGCTTCCAGACTTTCCCGCTGTTTGCCCAGCGCAGCCAGCTGTGCCTGATATTCTTCCGGCGCTGACTTGCTGGCCCCATGTAGGGCCAGCTTGGCCAACTCTGCCGTCGTGAGGTTGAGCTGATCCAGCAGCTTCTGGTCATCGGCGCTCATCCGCTGCCGCAGCGCCACCATGCTGCCCGACATGGCGTCAAGCACGCGGCCCTTGCGCTGCATCAGTACCAGAGCGGCCAGATCCGTCGCTTCAGGGTTATCGGGAGCCAGAGCCGCATTCACGGAAATTGTGCGGTCGGTGCGCTCTGACGCCGCACTCAGAAACTGTGATTTCTCATGCTCCGACCCGATTGCCAGATTCAGGTCGATGCTCTTTTCCAGAATAGACTCCGAGAGAGTCTGATATTCCACGGCATGGGCGACATCTCCTACGGCGGCGTATGCAATCGCTGCGTTTCTATAAGTCAGCTGCGTAAGGTTGTGATAGGCACCCGCCGTAGTCTCCAGAATGTCGCGGGCCCGCTGGTAGTTATCGATCGCTTTGGCAAAGTCCCCCTGCGCCCGGTACACGTTCCCGATCGAAATGAAAGTTGTCGCGGTTTGGGAATTTCTCAGCCCGTAAGCCTTCTCCCGAATGGTCTCCGCGCGCTGCAGCAAATCGAGGGCACGCTGATATTGTCCTTTTTCCCTTGCGATGATCGCCAGATTTGAAAGCGGTTCGGCAAGCCGCGGATATTCCGGACCCCGCGTCTTCTCCACCATCGCGATCACGCTCTCCGTCAGCGGCTCGGCTTCATCGAATCGGTTGGTAAATACATAAAGGTCGCCCAGATTGTTGAGCACGCCAATCCTGGCAAACTCGTCGGGCTCCATTTCCTTTTCGGCGATGACGCGCGCACGTTGCAGTTCCGGCAGCGCCTGGTCGTAAGCCTCTCGGTTCTCGTGCAAATGCGAAAGATTCATCAGGCAAAGAACCAGCTTTGGACTGTCCGCGCCCAAGGTTTTCTCGGTCGTGGCGAGAGACTCCTGTAACAGAGGCTCACTCTTCGCGAACTCACCGCTGGCAGTGTAGAACGCTCCCAGGCGTTGGAGCGCCCATGCGGTTTGCGGGCTCTCCCGGCCATACGCGGCCTGGTCCACGGCGATGGCGCACCGAAATAATTCTTCAGCTCGCGCTGTGTTGTCCCTGGTTCTCTCAAGTTCCGCGAGATTGATGAGAAGTTCTCCGAGATAGCCGCCGTTCGGCCCGAGCGCTTTTTCGCCGGACTCCAGAGCGCGCTCCGCAAGCGGGCGGGCCTCGTCGAACTTTCCGACTCGATTGAGCGCCTGCGATTGTGTGTTCAGCTGGAACGCTTCGAATAGCAGGCGGTCCTTTTCGGTCGACGGCCGGACCTCCGTCACTTGAACTTGATAGCGGCCCGCGGTTGCGCGGGAATATTTCGGCTTTACGCTGAGTAGGTAATGTGTGGAGGATTCGGCGGCGAGGACGATTCGCTCCTGCCCCTGCAGCCTGCTTTCGAAATCGTACTGCGCCAGAACCTTGCCCCCCGCGTCGGCAGCATCCTGAACATCGACGACCACGTCGATCCCGCGCTGCTCCACCGTGACCAGCCCGCACTGGCCTGCGTCAAGCGCGACTTCGTAAGTGTCTGCGTTCTTTCCGGAAATTTCGCGCTCGATCGCCTTCCCCGCTTCCAGGCGGACTGCCTCTTTTTGAGGCGCGGACTGGGCAGCGACTTGGGAGGTCGCTGAGGCGGAAACGGCCAGGAGAAAAGACGCGAGGATTCCCAGCAGAATGCCGCCAGAGACAACACGGCAAAGATCACAACGGAGAGGGAAACCAGTGTATTGCTGCATCGCGAGCCCCAAGCTTGCGTCCCCTGGGTAGGCCGAAGGAGTGCTACTTTACCACACCTTTGAAGGGGTAAGTGCTGACTAATTCCGCCGCCCCGTTGGCCAGGACTCCCTTCAACTGCACCATATAGTTCTGCGGATTCAAAAGCTTTGGGGGAAATGCGAAGGAAACGAAGTGCTTTTCGCCATCCAGAAACGGCTTTAAATCTGAACTCGTCCACAAGCTCCGACGGGTCGCCGATTCCTCAATCGCAACCCGGTAGCTGGGGAAATCGTTGGCCTCGAGCTGCAACTTGATAACGACCAGGTCGGTATCGCTCGATACGGCAACTGAGGGCGGCGAGCTTGAATCGCGCAACGAAGGGAGCAGCACGAATGCCGCAACCCTTAGCTTTCCGAGTTTGAGCTTACCGAGAAGTGAGTCATCGGCGGGCTGCGTCGTTTCCGGCCCGAAGGCTGTTGGGTTGGCCGCGGTCCTCGTCTCGAGTTGGTGCCGTAGGTCCTGCTCTTGCTGTTCGGCCGAAACACGCGCCTGCTCGGAGCGGTCGATCCGCTGCCGCAAGCGGAAGTTCGACATCGCAAGGTACCCGGTGCTCACGAACAGCAGCAACGCCACCCCGGCGAACCCCCACTGCGTGAACAGCCACGGCGTGCTAAAGAACGGCCAGCGATGCTTATGCTTCTCCGCGGGCAAAACACTGGCGACGGCTGCTGGTGAAGCAGTCCGGTTTCTTTGCTGCAAGGAAAAGAAAGTCTCGGCAAACCTGACTTTCTCCCGCCGTCCGGGCGTCGAAAGATACGCCTTCTTGAATTGCTCCGCCGCCTCGGCGGAAAGTTCCCCGCGGGCAAAGGCATCCACCAGATCGTTTTCGGCCTCGTTGAGGCGCGCCGCGAACTCGTCGTCGGTCACGCTCAGTTCGTCCAGACGTTCGGCCTCTTCGGCCGGCAGGGAACCGAGAAGATAGCGCGACAGCCGCGGATCATTCGGAATGTCAGTCACGCTGTGCTCCACCGCTCTGCTCCACTATGGTTAAGACGGAAAGTGGAAAAACGTTTCATCTTCTTCAACTCTCTTTTTCAGCTCTCTTATCAACTCTCTTCGCAGCAACGGCTTACGCAAGCCTCCAGCCGAACTCGGATGCGGCAGGCCCGAATGCTCAACGCATTCAGCGTAACTGCAAGCCGCTCAGCGAGTTCGCGCCGCCGCCGGATCTTTTCCCCCTGCTCTCCACGGTAGTATTCCAGAATCAGGTCTCGTTCTTCAGGAATCATCTTTTCGAGGCAGCTCTCCAGGCACTCAAACCGCCGCTCAGCCGTGGCGGAATGCTCTGGCGCGCGCGCCGGATGGGCCGCCCGCGAAAACGCCGCCGAACTGAAATCCGATTCGCTGGCTGCCTGCGGATGCTCCTGACGAAGGTATTCCAGAAAGACGAACTTCGCGACAATATAGCAATACTGGGAGGGGGTTGCCTCGGTAATCGTAACTTGCTCTTCCAGGCGACGCGCAACGCGGTTCAGCGTTTCGTCGGCAAGGTCATCCGCGGCAACGCAGCGTTTGTGCTCAAAATAGCGCACCAGCCGGCGCCGCATCTCCAGATATCGTTCGCCATTGGAGTCGGTGCCCTGGTCAAGCCACTGCAGAAACTTCCGCAGAGCCGGCTCCGTCGGCGTCCAATCCTTTTTCAGCGTTGGGTTTGCGGTGGGCTCGATCACAGAGTTTGCACACAGGGTTCGCAGTGACGGAATTCTACGAGCCCCGCCATCGAGGGACAACAAAAAAACTGGTATGTTCTGAAATTGCCGGTAATCCGCCGCGAAGCACCCGCCGAAGGCCAATCCGATGCAATCTGGATGGCCTAGGGGCAAAGCCTTTTCAGGGTGCCCGCTCAAACTGCTCGCCTGCTTGACCCGAAGTAACCAATCCCACTGGAGAAAAATCAGGTCATGCCGACGATACCCATAAGGGCGTGAGCGCTGCCTTCCAGGCCGGAGGCTTGCGTGTCGGAACGGTCTCGGGAGGCTCCATGAGTATCGCCAGAACGAGTATCGCCAGAACGGCTCGGGTCACACCCCCGCCTGGCTTCGCCCGGCCGGCGATTCAAAGCTTCACAACGGGCCCGTGGCTTATTAGCTTTTTCTTACTTGTGTTTCTTTTGTGTGCCTCACTCGCCTACGGTCAGGAGGTCGCGAAGGATCCGCCCAAGGACCTCGGTCAAGCGAGCCTGGAAGAGCTGGGGAATATTCAGGTTTACAGCGCCTCGAAGCACATGCAGAGCACCAGCGACGCGCCCTTATCCGTCACGGTGATCACCGCGGATGAGATCCAGAAATATGGCTATCGCACGCTGGCTGACATTCTGGAGAGTGTGCGAGGTTTCTACATTAACTACGACCGCGATTATACCTTCGTGGGCGTGCGTGGCTTTGGACGCCTGGGAAGCTGGGACAGCAGCATCCTGCTGTTGATCGACGGTCACCGGATCAACGACAACGTACTCGGCGATGGCTTCATCGGCCCGGAGTTCCTGGTCGATTTGGATCTGGTTGATCGCGTCGAAATCATTCGCGGGCCCAGTTCTTCGCTCTACGGCGCCCAGGCCTTTCTTGCCGTCATCAACGTAATCACACGCAAGGGGCCGCAACTGAGAGGCGTGGAACTCTCGTTCGAGCCGTCCAGTTATGGCACCTACCAGGGACGGGCGAGTTATGGCGGCCAGTACAAGGGGATCGACATGCTGCTTTCCGGCACCTTCTACAACAGCCAGGGTCCGACTCTATTCTTTCCCCAGTTCGACAGCCCGTCTACGAATCACGGAATCACGCGAAACACCGACTACGAGAGCCTTCGCCATTTCCTGGCGACAATCAGTTTTCGCGGATTCACCCTGCAAGGCTTGTTCAGCATGCGCGATAAAGGAGTGCCTACGGGATACTTCGGTGCGGTGTTCAATGATTCGCGCACTCTCAATCTCGACTATCACCAGTATTTCGATCTCAGCTACCGGCATTCTCTCGGTGAGAAGTGGGACCTCACGGCTCGCACTTCTTACGACCAAACCCGCCTGCAGGGGCCGGTTGTGCTTCCCACCGGATTGGCCGACGACTCAACCGCGGTGGATACCTATTCCTTCCGCGGAAACTGGTGGGACGGTGAGGCGAAATTGAGCGGAACCGTATTCGACAAACATAGAATTACCATGGGCACGGAGATCACGGATAACCTGCGGCAGGATCAGGGAAACCTCTTCGAAAACGCATTCACGCCTGCCCCGGGAAGTTCGGTCATCTGGGCCCTCTACGGCCAGGATGAATTCGCCGTCGCTTCAAAGCTCACTCTGAGCGCCGGCCTTCGTTATGACCATTACTCCAATTTCGGCGGCACCACCAACCCCCGTCTGGGGCTGATCTACCATCTTTTCCATCCAACCACTTTGAAGCTGCTTTACGGTACGGCCTTCCGCGCTCCGGAACCCTATGAACTCACGCCCGACTTCGGATCTTTCTACGACAGCGATCCGAAGCTTGGACCGGAGAAGGTCCGCAGTGTCGAGGGAGTGGTGGAGCAGGGGCTTGGCGAGCACTTCACGCTATCGGGCAGCGTCTTCCGTAATTGGCACAGCGATTTGATCGCGGTGGAGACCGAGAGCGATGGTCAGTCGGAGTATTTCAACTCCGGTAAAGCGGATGCCGAAGGAGTCGAGGTGGAACTGGACGGCCACCTGGCTAACGGTGCAAAAGGCAGGGCAAGCTACAGTTACGTCAACGCAGAAGAGCCCGCAACCCATCAGATTCTGACTAACTCGCCCCATAATCTGGGCAAATTGGACGTGAGCTGCCCCATCGTGCAGCATCGCCTGTTCGCCAGTGTGGACGGGCAATACACTAGCTCAGTTCAGACTTTGAATGGAAGCAGTCTGAGCGGTTTTTCTGTTCTCAACTTCACGATGCTGGGACACGAACTGGGAAAGCACTTGGATCTCTCCGGCAGCGTTTACAACGTATTCAACAAGAAATATTTCAACCCTGGTCGCCCGGAAGATCCAGAAGACACTATTCAACAGGACGGAAGAAATTTCCGGATCAAACTAACGGGCAGGTTTTGAAGCGCAGTATGCAACTCTCAGGCAAACACGAATCGTTGCTTATGCTGCCGCGTCTCCGGGCCGCTATCGCGGTTGATCTCACATTCTTGTTTTTTCTTCTGACCCTTCATCCTTTAGCTCCAGGGCAGCAGAGCGCCACAGAAGAACAGGTCAAAGCGGCGTATCTACTCAATTTCGCCAAACTGGCGGAGTGGCCCCGCAGTGCTTTGCCGGAGGGCCCGTCACCGCTCGTGATCGGAGTTGACGGCGGGGACGAAGAATTTCTTTCCGTCATGAATGACTTGATCGCGGGAAAAATAATCGGAACCCATCCGGTCGAGGTGAAGCCCGTAAGGTCACGAGAAGATATGCAAGCGTGCCAGATCATTTTCTTTCGCGCATCCGAAAGAAAGCACATCCAGGCTGCGATCTGGAGCCTGCCGCGGACGGGGGTGCTCTTCGTGGGTGAGAACGAGTCCTTTCTGGGGCAAGGCGGCATGATCAATCTGGTCCGCGATCAGGGAAGCATCCGTTTTGAAGTCAATGCTGAGGCCCTCGATCGTTCGGAAATACATTTCAGCTCGAAAATTCTGGCGCTGGCCAGGTCCGGCTCCGCGCCTTCCCACGCGACACCATCGAACTCCCCAGCGGATTCGCCGCGGCTGGAAGGGACACGGCGAGTGGAGCATAGCGTTCCCCCAGACTACCCGGAAATCGCCAAGCGGATGAACCTGACTGGAACCGTGCAGGTGGAAGCGCTGGTGAAGCCGGATGGAACGGTGAGGGAAGTCAGAGTCGTCGGCGGCCATCCTATGCTCGTAGACGCTTTGGTCCGCGCCGTCAGGCAGTGGAAGTACCAGCCCGCTCCCAGGGAAACTGTGGAATCGGTAAAGTTCAGTTTTGTCCCGTAGTGACGCAGAAGTGAAGCAGATTTACCAGGCTAAAGACCTAAAGAATGGGTTCTGCGCGGATTGATTCCCGATTTCCTCACCTCTTCCGGAGAATCAACTCCAACCTCATTTTGCGCCGACGGCCTTCGTTGACTTCCGCAAGCAGCCACTGAGCTGCGTGTGCTGCGGGAGTTTCCGCCACACCGCGGTTACTTCCGTTATTCAAGAAGTTGCCCGATGGCGGATGCGGACTTGTTCGCCCTTTCGCTCGATCTTAAAATTAGTCGGGACGTCTTTCCATAGGCTCAAAGGCCAAGAAGAACGAGGGCTGATCCTTTCGCTTAGACCGGGGCAACACTGGCCGAATTATCACGACTTCGCGGGTGTTTCAGGGCTTAGACTGGGAGGCATCGTGATCGAGCAAAAATTAAATGAATTCTTTGGGGATGCCGAGTCTACTGGTTTTGGCACCGGTTGGTGGAGTGGAATATTATCGGCCTTTTTCGGATCGCTTTCGTTCGGAGCGGTTTTGTGTCTGCACTTTCCGCAACTATTAACCTCTCCCGAATTGCGCGTTCATTATCCGATGCATTCCATGCGTGTCCTGATCCAAAGCCTCATCGTAGGGGCAATCCTGTTCGGAATCATTTCTTCGATTATCCGCAAGAAAAAGACTCTGGCATTCACCGGTCTGCTGCTTGCCACCGCTGCAGCGGCTTTGGGAGGTTCAAGCGTTCAGATCAACGAGAGCCTGCGCAACGGGCCTGCAATCGGCCTGGACTGGTTTTTGCTTGATATGTTTTTGATGGCACTCATCTACGTGCCGATGGAAAGACTCTGGCCGCAGTATCCGGAACAAGGAACATTCAGGAACCAGTGGACTTTGGACGTGGTTTACTTCATGTCCACTCATCTTCCGATCCAGATTTTGTCTTTTCTGGTTTTATTGCCCGCCACTCAAGCCGTTAAATATTTGGGCGTTCCGGTTCTGCAACATTCGATCGCCAGAATGCCATGGATTTTGCAGTTTGTCTTCGCAGTTGTGGTTGCAGATATGGCTGAGTATTTTATTCACCTGGCTTTGCACAAGGTGCCTTTCCTATGGCGTTTTCATGCCATCCACCATTCTTCGAAGGCGCTTGATTGGATCGCGGGCTCACGCTCCCACTTCGTCGACGACACGCTTGTACGTGGATTCATCCTCACTCCGCTCATGCTTGGATTTTCGCAATCGATCATCCTGGCGTATCTGATCTTCGTTACCCTTCACGCCACCTGGACTCATTGCAATTTCGGTCCCAATGCGAAATGGCTCGAAAAGTATTTGGTCATGCCGAGATATCATCATTGGCACCATACGTCGCAAAGGGAGGGTATCGATAAGAACTTCGCCATCCACTTTCCGTGGATCGATAGAATCTTCGGAACTTATTACTATCCTGAAGGATGGCCGGAACGTTATGGCCTGGACGGCGAAGAAATTTCGCCCAGCTTCGTTGGACAGACACTTGAGCCCTTTCTGCCTAAAAGAAAAGGAATGGCCTAGAAATCCAGTGCGGCCAATGGGACGTCATTGGGTATAGTTTCGCCTCTTGCGGTGGCCCTCACCAAGCCAAGATATTTCAAAACCTTGATGGTTAGAAATCCAAAGTCATATTCGGATTCCTCGTGGCTGAGCCGCAACAGGGTTTGATAGTGGTGATGATTATTCTGCAGGCAGGCGCTGAAGGTCGCCGTTACCGGCAGCCATTCGCCAATATTCATCGCGTTGTCGCGTTCGTCGTTATACCGCCGGTATCCAAAGTCTCGAGTGTGGGTCCAATAGTTTTGAATCATATTGACCCACCATCCAAAAACGCGCACTCCAAGCCACATCGCCAAAGCAAATGTCAGACTCTTAACGAGCATCCACAAGAGGAAAAAACTGGCGGTTTGCGCAACGACTGCAAACACCGGGTTGCCGACTACCCGGAACGTTCGTGATTTCAGGATGTCGTCGCTGGCCAGATTTTCCTGACACCGATACGGCAGGAGACAGAGATATGCGGCACGCCAAAAACCATCGCTGTCAAGCTTGTTAGGGTCCCCATCGTGGTCCGAATGTTTATGATGCAATCGATGGCGATTCACCCAGGTGATCGGATTCACATAGATCGCGAAGGTGTTGTTCACGATCGCGACGGCCTTAATAAACCATTCCTTGTAGTCGAGCGCGCGATGAGCGATTCCCAGATGAAGAACATCCGCCAGGTACAAGCCGCCGAGAAACCAGCAGAAGAAAAAATAAACGGCGGCGATTAAGATCCCGGTCGAAAGTCCCAGGCGAGCTGGAGCGAAATACACGCAAGCCAGCATGTAGAGAAGAATTATCAGATAGCCGATGACGTTGTAGATTTTCACGAAGAGCTCCGCGCAGCAACATTCAAGCAGAGTTGAGGGTTCCTGACAAGCAACAAGTCAAAGAGATTTAGCGATGGGTGCGAGCGCGGAACCAAGTGCCAGCCAATCTTCAAACGGAGTTGAGGACGGCAGCAATCTGCCGGGATTCATGATGTTGGCAGGGTCAAGTCCGCGTTTGATGGCCGCGACTGCCTTCACGCCGACGGGGGAAATATCAGCCGCCAGCCACGGCAGGTGCTCGGTCCCAACTGCGTGGTGATGAGAAAGCGTTGCCCCGTCATCGATGAACGACTGCTGGACGGCACGTTTGACTTGAAGATATTGCTCCATCTCGCGTCCCACTTGTTGCCGGAAGCCGAAGGTGAAGTACAGACTGGCCCCACACGGATAAGTATGGCTGATGTGACATCCAGCCCAGGGACGAACTCCGCTCTTGCTGATTTCGGAGCGCAGAACAGCAGTAGTGTCCTGATACAGCTTGGCGATATTACTCCACACAGTCGCGGTCTCGCTCACGTCGGTTGTGACATCGCGGTCCAGCAGGAAATCGCGGATGTGGGGAAAATCGTACTTGGTCGCCTCAAATGACTTCCCGGCACCGGCGCCCAGGCCAACCGCGCCGCATCTTCGATAAATTGCTTCCGCTTGCCGCAACCGCCGGGAAACGCCGCGCGGACCGCCCTCAAAAGCAGTCAGCATCAGGCATGTTCTCGGCTGGGCAAACCCTTTGGCCCGCAGATAGCTTTTCAAAAGGCTGCCCGCAATTTTCGTGACGCCTGAGGCCGGCGGCCGAAAGGCCAGCGAAAGCGCCGTCTTATCGGGATCGTTGAGGCGGACCATGGCCGGCATGCACTCCTGGCTCACACACTCAGACATGGCTTCAATGCCGCCTTCGAATTCAGGAAACAGATAGCCTCGCACTTGCCGAGATTCGGGAACGGCGTGGACGCGCATGGTGGCCTCGGTGATGACCCCAATCGTCCCTTCACTGCCGATGCAGAGGTGATTGACATCGATACCGTTCGACGATTTGGGGACGATGCGTGTCTGCAAAACTCCTTCTGGAGTGACCATGCGCACGGCGATCACCATATCTTCGATCTTGCCGTACTTGTCGCTTTGCATTCCGGCTGAGCGCGTGGCGATCCAACCGCCGAGAGTGGAGTGCAGAAATGAGTCGGGAAAATGGCCCAGCGTCATTCCCTGTGTGCCCAACTGTTCTTCGAGGTCCGGGCCAAAGACTCCGGTCTCGATCTGTGCGGTAAACGAGCGCCTGTCCACCGCCAACACTCGACGCATTCGCCGCATATCAAGCGACACGCACATGCGCCTGGAATCCATTCGTTCGAGACACCCGGCTATGTTCGATCCTCCCCCGAAGGGAATCAGCACGACGTTGCGCTCGGCCGCCGCGCGAACAGTAAGGCATACGTCGCGCTCGCCCTCGGGATAAACAATCAGATCGGGGGCACCTGCCGCAATGCCACGGCGCAGGCGAAACAGATCGCGGAATCCTTTTCCATAAGAGTGGACGATCCGCTCCTTCGCCTCATCCGTGAACTGGTGGGGTGCAAGACTGGCGCGGAGCTTGGTCAGAAATGGCTGATCGCTACAGGCTTCCGGCAGTTCGATCGATCCCAGACTCCACTCGCGTCTTGGGAAGTCGTCGCTTTCAATATCAAGGACTGACTTGGCGTAAGGCCAAAAACCAGGATGGCGGCCGGCGCGAAATTCTGCGTCCTCATATCCCCAGCCCCACCACTTCATGTGCCTTGCTTCGTGGGCCATGTGTTTCACTAATGAAACTGCGATGCCGTGCCCTTTTCCTGCAAGTCAGCCGCTAACTCCTGCGGCTCGCGGCGTGAGCTGAGCATTCGAATACTTTGTGCGAGTTGCTCCAGCGCACGGTGTCGTCGTTCGCGGGGAAGTTCTCCGGGTTGCAGACGTGCCAATTCAATCGGTTCCCCGAAACGCACCGTTACCGGACCGGCTCTTGGCACATACTGTCCCTTCGGAAGAATGTAGTGGGTACCTTCTATGTATGCGGGAACGACCCGCACGTCAAGTTCGATGGCAAACAGAGCAGCACCGCTCTTGAATGGCTGCACCTTACCGTCCTGCGACCGGGTGCCCTCGGGGTAAAGGATGAGGCTGCCTCCGGTTTGCTGCATGAATTGCCGGCAAGTTGCCAGGCAGGCAGAAAGCGACTTTGCTCCTGGTTCACGATCGATTGGTATGACATTCATCAGCGGCGAGACGGCCCAGCGCAGGCGTCGCGAGCGAAAGAAATAGTCGCTGGCGCCGATCATGGCAAAGCTGCGAAAGTCGCGCCCGCTCGCCGTCATCAAGACCGCGCTGTCGGCATGACTCGTGTGATTGCTGCACAGCAGAAATGGCGCGTCCGGTAGATGATGTCTCTCCTCTACTGTGAGGGGACAATACCACTTGAAGAATGCCCGGCAAAAGCGTTCAAAACACAAACTGCCTAAACCTGATGCCCGAAATCCGTCGTGCATGCTATACCGGCTATTCATCTCCCTCAAGATATCAAACAAATCATGAATCTCTGAGTCTCAAGAACCATTGAAAAAGATGAATTTCGACTCGCGGGACGACTGAGGGACCACGCTTCATCCGGCCTAATTGGTGGGAATGACGAATCATTGGTGACGCGCTACTTGAAACTTGGCTTGGGCGGCGTGCACACGGAGTCAAACCAGCGGCTGATGTAGACCTCGGCATGAGCTTCACCGCAGTAATGCCGAGCTCCAGCAGCCTGCGCATTCTCAGTGCTCCACCGCTGCACGGTGAGCTCGGAGTCTCCACATCGAATCACGAACCAGTGGATGGGATTGTTGGTCACCAATCCACAGACTTCACACCGGAATTCCTGCAGCGCGGTCACGTTTTGCTCCGTAAAATCAGCGGTCAGATCTGTTTTGCGGTAGAAGCCGGGCGGCGGTTGGGCGTCAGCACGGTCAACTCGCCGACTTGTTCCTTTTTCACGGTACCACGAAGGTGGGCGGCATGGTCCATCATCCAAAGCTCTGGAATGATCTCAGCGACCAGTTGCCCATGGCAGAAAATTCGGACCACGGAACTCTCGGAAACCACGATGCCCACCGCCTTGGTCACGGCACTCATGTTGGCGGCAGCAATGTGCCGGCTGCCGAGTCCGAGTGGCACATCCACCTGCGCGGCCACCGCGTCGAGGTAGCGGCATGCGGAAAGGACGATTCCCTCGTGACTCACCACAAAGCCGCCATCGAGTTGCGCCAACTCTTTGACCGTTCCGCGGAGATTGAGGTCGCTGACGTGCCGTGAAGACTCAGGATGCCCGAACAACGGATCCAAAATCAGTGGGCGCGATCTGGCCAGCACTGCATCCGCATCTCCTAGCGTGAACAAAGTGCCGACGCGTCTGCCCTCCCGGCCCTCGCGAGCAATTTCGACGGCGAGCCCAATCAGGGATTCCAGAACGTTGGGATCGTACTCCGTGACTTCGCAGAGAATACTCTCAAACATGCTTCAGGCTCCGCGCAGAGTACAAACGGTTGTAGTGAAGTTTGGAGTGCACAATGATTTTCTCCGCGTGCTCTGAGGCCTTTACTCGGCGACTTCCGAAGCTTAGGTCAAAGCATCAGCTAACGGAAGCCAGACTTGAAAACGGGTTTCACCGGGCTTGGAAGTAACCTGAATCGTGCCCCGGTGCTTCTTCACAATGCGCTGGACCGTGTCCAGACCGAGGCCGGTGCCTTGCCCCACTCCTTTGGTCGTGAAAAAAGGCTCGAAGATGTGGGGCTCCACTTCGCTGGGAATTCCCGGCCCGTTGTCGCTGATCTCGACCGCGGCGCATTTGTCGTCGCGGTAGGTCCGTACGCGAAGCTCGCCTTTCCCGTGCATCGCGTCAATGGCGTTGTCGATAATGTTGGTCCAGACCTGGTTGAGCTCGCTGCCAAACGAATTCACCAGGATCGGATCGCGCTGGTAATCGCGGATAACCGCCACGCCTTGCTTGAGCTTGTGATTCAAGATGGTAAGAGTAGTCTCCAGGCTCTTCACCACGTCTACGTTCTGCACCGGCGCCTGGTCCATGTGCGTGTATTCCTTGATGGCGCCGACCAGGTCCGATATGCGCGCAGTGCTGCTCTCGATTTCATGTAACAGAGTCGCGATCTCGACCGAGGCGGCGATCCTGATCAGAGCGGCGCGAGCGGTCCCCGCATCGAGAATCCCGAACAACGACTCGATCATCTCCGGCTTGATGTTCCGTTGCGCCAGACCAGCCGCCAGCATCCACAAGTCGTTCTGCCCGTGACTGCGGAATAAGGAATCGATCTGGTCTTCGAGGTCGCTCATGGTCAACGGGTCCGGCGGAACCACATCCGGTTGTGTGAACGAAGCTTCCACTTTTTCGATTTCCGACTTCTGGGCGGGCGTAAGATCACGCTTTCCCAGCTCAAGACTGGCGTTCCTGATTTTGGTCAGCATCTGGCGCAGTTGGCTGGCGGCCCGCTTCGCGGCCGAGGCTGGATTGTTGAGCTCGTGCGCGAGGCCCGCTGAGAGCTTTCCCAGGGAAGCCAACCGGTCCCGCTGTTGTTCGAGGCGAGTGGTTTCACGAATCCGGTCGGACATCAGGCCCACGAGCCGTTTCGTCAGCTCCGGCATTTTCTGCACGAGCTCCGGAAAGAGCGAAGCAGGAAATCTCAACGCCTTGCCGTCGGTCACGGCTCTCCCACTCAGCGTAAACTGCTTCATGCGCGAAAACGGCAGGACCCCGGTGACGTCGCCCGGCTCCAGGTCAAACACGAAGGTTTCGCCGTTCAGTTCGCCCCGCCCCTGCAGTTGCCCCTCAAGAACTACAAACATTGCATCGGCTGGAGCGCCTTGCCGGATGTAAAGATCGCCTGCTTTGAGATTGAGCTCCTGCGATTGGCTTAGGAACCAGGCGATCTGATCGTCTGGAAGATCTGCGAATTCCGGGACACGAAGTAATTCTGATTTATCGACCATTTATACCTTGCTCAAATACTGATGGATGAACTGCACCGCCACTGATCCCTCTCCGACACCGGAGGCCACGCGTTTGATTGAGCCATGGCGCACATCGCCCACGGCAAAAATGCCGGGAACATTGGTTTCGAGCAGGAACGGATCCCGGTCGAGCGTCCATCCTTTCGGATGTTGCCCATCGCGAATCAGGTCGGGACCGGTGAGCAGGAAACCGCGCTCGTCGCGCTCGACAATGTTCGCCAGCCAGTCGGTCCGCGGCGATGCGCCAATAAAAATAAACATTGCGCTCGCCGGCACGCGCTCAGTCTTGCCGGTGTCGGAACAGAGCACGGAAATCTCTTCCAGATGTGTTTCGCCATGCGCTTCCACGACGCTGGCATGGGTCCACAGTTGAATGTTGGGCGTTTCTTTCACCTGGTCGATCAGGTATTGTGACATGGTGCTGGAGAGCGAGTCGCCGCGCACGAGAATAACAACGCGCTCCGCATATCTGGCAAAGTTCATCGCTGCCTGACCCGCCGAGTTCGCGCCGCCCACCACATAAACGATCTCACCCTGACACGACAGAGCTTCCGTAGCGCCGCCACCATAGTAAATCCCAGCACCCTGCAACCGGTCGATCCCCGGAGCGTCGAGGCGCCGCCACTGCACGCCCGTGGCAATCATCAGCGCGTGGCACGAGATCTCGCTGTCATCCGCAAGCTTGATGATCCGGTAAGGGCCCTCGGTGCGCGCGGCGACGGCGGACTGCGGCGACAAAATCTCGACTCCAAAACGCTGGGCCTGCACCACCGCACGCCGGGCCAGATCGCCGCCGCTGAGCCCGGTCGGAAATCCAAGATAGTTCTCGATGCGCGAGCTCATCCCAGCCTGACCGCCGGGAGCTTCCCGCTCGATCATCACCGTATGCAGGCCTTCGGAGGCGCCATAGACCGCAGCGGCCAAGCCGGCCGGTCCGCCGCCCACGATCGCCAGGTCGTAGAAGCTGGTTTGGGCACGCGTGCGCAGGCCGACCTTTTGTGCGACGTCGGCGGGCACGCCCTCGAGAAGCTTTGTCCCGTCGGGGAATAGAACGACCGGAAGATTGCTGGCTTCCGGGCCCAGCGCTTCCAGAAGGCGCTTGGTCTCCGGATCATTCACGGAAAGCTCGACGTCAATCCACTGATACGGCACATGATTGCGCGCCAGAAAATCCCGCAACTCATACGATCGGGGCGACCAGCGGGTGCCGAGCACACGAATTCCCTGGAACGTTGGACGAAAGGAAGCCTGCCAGTCGTCGAGCAAATCGTCGAGCTGCGGATACAGGTGCTCGGAGGGAGGATCCCACGGTTTCAGAAAAAAATAGTTGATGCTGGCGTGGTTGATGGCGCTGATCGCGGCGTTGGTGTCGGCGTAGGCGGTGAGCAGTGCCCGCTTGGCTGTAGGGAAGAATGCGATTGCCTGCTGCAGAAATTCCACGCCGTCCATGCGCGGCATGCGCTGGTCGGCAAGCAGCAAGGCGACCGAGTCATTCCGCAGCTTCAACTGCTTCAGCAGATCGAGCGCGCCCTCGGGCGAATCGCTTCCAATGACCCGGTATTCGGCCCCGTACTGCGAACGGAGATCGCGTTCGATCGCCCGCAAAACATCGGAATCGTCGTCCACACTCAGCAAGATTGGCTTGGGCATTCTTGATCTCGTTTCAGATTATCAAGCAAAGAAATGACTGCAGATTTCGCCACTGGTCTGTTTATTTTGATGCTGAAACCTGAATCTGGTCGAACAATTCGTGAGACTGAATCCCCGCGAAGTCCGCAGTGTCAAAGGATAGTAGATTCCGCAGGCACCTGAAAGGATTCTCAGCGGGCCCATGATGGCGAGAGCGAGAGACCGCGATATCTCCGAAATCGAGCTGCTCAATACCTACTTGATTGAGCTGAAGAGCGACATGCACACGCTCGTATCGTTTTGTTCCTTGCAAGCTGACTTCACCACTGCAGTTGAGACGAAAGTATGGGCGATACTATCGTCCAATTGCGCGGTCCATTTTGTTCTGGCTGAATAGTGACAGCTAAATGTCGCCGCGTGGTTTGTGTCACCCCGAGCGACGATTTCGGCCGAAGCTCTTTGTTCTTGAGATTGTTCGCCGGTGTGTCCATCTGCTGCGACGAACGAACTACAAACGCCTGGCGGCTGTTGGCTTTAATCAAACGGTTTCCAAGACTAATAAATACGGAGGAAGATCCCATGGCAACTATGAACGTACCTGCGAAAACTGCACAGATTCGCGTGGCCCGGCAGTCACCCGCCTATTGGCGTGTGACGATCGACAATCCTCCGATCAACGTGATGGGCCCGGAAATGGTGAAGCAGTTTCAGGAAGTCATCAATGCTCTTGAGGCTGACGAGCAGGTCAGGGTCGTCGTCTTCGACAGCGCCGTCGACGACTACTTCCTGAATCACTCCGATTTCCTGGCCAGGCTTGAGGACCTGACCGCACTGCCGCCCGGTCCCACAGGCTTGCCGCCCTGGCCGGACTTTCTCGTGCGTCTGACGCGCCTGCCGGTCGCGTCCATTGCCCTCATCCGCGGCCGGGCGACCGGCAACGGCAGCGAGATCACCTTGGCTTGCGACATGAGTTTTGCCAGCCGCGAGAAGGCCATCATCTCGCAATGGGAGGTGGGCGTGGGGATGGTCGCTGGCGGCGGCCCCATGGCTCGGCTTCCGCAACTCATCGGCCGAAACCGCGCCCTGGAGGTGCTCTTGAGTTCGGACGACATCAGGGCAGACCAGGCCGAGGCCTACGGCTACATCAATCGCGCCCTACCCGACGCCGAGCTGGACGCGTTCGTAGAGGCGCTCGCGACCCGGATCGCCAAGTTCGACAAATGGGCAATCGGTCAGACCAAGCGCCTGGTCAACACCAGCCTGCCGCCAGACGTCGAGCTCGGCGCCGGTTGGGACGCCTGCATCGCTTCGCTCGGGCGACCTGCCGCCCAGGAGGGGATCAAGGCTCTGATCGCGCACGGCTTCCACAAGCCGGGAAACGTCGAAAATCGACTCGGATACTACCTGGGCCAAATCGTGCGCTAGGCCTCGGGCCGTTCACTGGCGTGATCGACCGACGAGGCAGCTTGTCTCCGGACAAGCTCACGACTCGGGGCACCTTGCCTCGATCCGAGGCAACGATCTGCTGACAACGATCCGCCTTTGCAAAATTGATTCGGCGTGGCTGGTTTGCTAAGGTCGTCGTCATGTCCGAGCGTGTCATGCCCGATCGTGTCGTGTCGGGGAGTTCCACTGAGCAGATACGCGAATTGCTCGACTCCCTTTATCGCGTGGATTCGGGACGAATCCTGGCAACTCTGATCCGCTTGCTCGGTGATTTTGATCTGGCCGAGGAGGCGATGCACGAAGCCTTTGCGGCTGCGCTGAGCCTGTGGCCGAAGAGTGGAGTACCGGGCAACCCGCGACCATGGTTGATTTCGACCGCCCGATTCAAAGCCATTGATACTCTGCGTCGGCGGGCACGATTTGATTCGTCACAAAACGAACTCGCGCGACATCTCGAAGCGCAATCGAGTTCGGCCGGAAGGTCGAATGAGGAGGGCAGACTTGAGGACGACTCCCTCGAAGACGACCGGCTGCGCCTGATTTTTACCTGCTGTCATCCATCTCTGGCTCCGGAAGCGCGCGTTGCGCTCACCTTGCGTGAGGTCTGCGGGCTGACCACCGAGGAGATAGCCAAGGCCTTCCTCACCACTCCGCGTACGCTGGCGCAGCGCATCGTGCGCGCCAAAGCAAAGATTCGAGAAGATCGGATTCCCTATGAGGTGCCGACGCTGCAGGAGTTGCCGGAGCGGCTGGGCGCGGTGCTTCAGGTCATCTATCTCGTCTTTAACGAGGGCTATTCGGCTGCAGCGGGAGCGGAGGTAACGCGGGCCGAGCTAACCGGCGAGGCCATTCGACTGGGCCGGTTGCTGATGGAACTCCGGCCAGGGGCGGAAGCGATGGTTGCAGAAGTAACGGGCCTGCTTGCCCTGATGTTGCTGCAGGAATCCCGTCGCGCCGCGAGAACTTCGCCGACTGGAGAGCTGATTCTGCTGGAGAATCAGGATCGCGCGCTCTGGAACCGGGAACAGATCGCGGAGGGGGTGGCGTTGTTGGAGAAGGCTCTGAAGTCCCAGCAGAAATCCGGCCGCTTCGGCTCCTATACGCTGCAGGCTGCGATTGCGGCCGTCCATGCCGAGGCGGAATCGGTCGCCGCGACCGACTGGCGGCAGATTGTTGCGCTTTACGACCAATTGGTACGAATTCAGCCTTCGCCAGTTGTAGAGCTCAATCGTGCCGTGGCCATTGCCATGCGCGATGGTCCAGAGGCCGGGCTGGCGCATATCGACGCGGTGTTGGAACGTTGTTCAGGAAAACAAGGCGACTTGGCAAATTATTACCTGGCGCATTCCGCCCGCGCAGATATGTACCGCAGGCTCGGCAGGACATCTGAGGCTCGGGCGTCTTATGAGAAGGCGCTGGCCCTGACCCAACAGGAACCAGAGCGGCAATTCCTCGCGAGGCGGCTCGAGGAATTGAAGTAAGAGGTCTGCCTCTGCTGTCGCAATGTTCCTGCAGGAACGTAACGTCACGACGGTAAAGGGCATACGATTGTGTCATGACAGCTAAGCGCAAGAAAGCAAAGCGGCGAAGGGCGCGGCCGCGGCCGCGGCCCGGGAAGCTGATCGAGCTGCGGGCGTCGGTTGAGGACGACCTGTTGCTGCTGGCGGAGGAGGAGGGGAGCGCAGAGTCGCGCTGGAACCGTCCACGCAAGCGGAGGATCTCGTTGCGCGTGGATACCGAAGTGGTCGACTGGTTCAAGTCCAAAGGCCCGGGCTATCAGACCCGAATCAACCGGATATTGAGAAGAGTCATGATGGAGGGTAAGAAGCGGACGGGGTAGGGATAGGTCATCGACTCCGCCGGCATGCGGGACTTGCCCAAGTTTTTTGATTATTCCGTTCCCGAAAAACCGGGGAACGTCCCGTCTGTCCCAGGTTTCCCCTGTCCTTAGGTTTCTCCCCAGCCTGGTTGAGGGATGCGTCGCAAATGGGAGATGTGGCCCGCCCCCCAGCCACCCGGTTTTGAAATATAATCCACCGTCGTTACCCCCCGCACGGAGGAAAGTACCGTGCAGGAAGACTTTCCGACTGAGAATCAACCGAGGGCAATTAGCCCCCAAACACCTAGGCGCGGCGCTGACAATCAGTCCTGCTCCCGTTGCCACAAGAAAAAGGAAGTGCACAAGCATCACTTTCCCCTTGGATCGAGGCGCATGGCCTTCCTATGTAACCACTGTTATGGTGTGGTTCGACGGCAAAGGCAGCGTGCAAAAACTTTCGGTCATTTATGAGGAGCTGATATGGCAAAGACGACCTACAAAACGATAACGCTCGACAAGGCGAAACTCGCCGTCAAGGTCTACAACGAGGGCATGTACGGCTGCGTCAAAAACCCGGACCTAGACGAGAGGGCACGCCTGATGTTCGCAGGGGGGCTCGGCAAGACACCTTCCGAGATTGAGTCGCAGGTCTACTTCATCGGCAAGGACTACGGAGGCGTCGCCGGGCGGCCTGCGGCTCTGTCGTTCGCGCCCGATGTCGCTCGCGATATCGCTGCTAATCGCGAGCAGTTCGAACAAGCGGTGCGTTCGGCGCAGCCCATCCTGATTCAAGTGCCAAGACGATCCACAGTCGCCATCCTCTATGCCCCGTTTGTGAAGCGCTTGGTGGACGCGAATCGCGTGACGAGTAACTGGCAGGTATGGGGTACCAAGTTCTGGTTCTGGCTAAATCAACGCGCTTTTCCGATGGAGGACAGCCGCGTCAACGAATTCTTTCTGATTACCGATGAGAATTCAGTGGACAAGTACCTGAAATTCGCAGATAGGTTTAGAGACTTTGTTGTGGGTCATCAAGATTGGGTGCCGGAGTTGCGCAAGGTTGATGACGGCAGCGATAGCCAGCCGTGCTCCGATAACAAACTGTGGGACAAGATGTGCTACGGACTCGCCGACCTGGAGAAGTATTCTGCCGCCAGTTGAAGAGCCGGCCCGATCCGGTAGGTACAGCATCATCGGGAAGCGCTTTTTCTCTCGTCCACTGTTTGATTCTTGGCCGGGTGCCCCATTTCTCGCGTTCTTTGCGAGAAGTGGGGCTTTTCGCCGACACCGTACCAACCCTCAGCCAGAGCTCCGCCGAATTTTCTCCTCCCGCCGACGGAAACGGGGGACTGACGGCCCCCGTGCCCACCCCCCAATGCGATGTCATGTCTTTGACGGATGAACATTGGCTGCTTGGGCTCATCGTGAGCTCAAGTCAAAGGCCCCACTTCTCGCAAAGAACGCGAGAAATGGGGCACCCAGCCTAGGTGAGGGATGCGTCGCGAATGGGAGATGTGAGCCACCCGCCTCTTTGCGAGAAGTGGGGCTTTTCTCCGACACCCTCCCAACCCTCAACCAGCGCTCCGCCGAATTTTCTCCTCCCACCAAGTCCAGTCGTTGATCCGAACCAATCCCGCCTCTCCGTATGCATAGGAGCGGTAGCTACTCCACCGCCAATCCTCCGGATTCGCCACCAGTCCGCGCACCATCGGATTGCGATGCATGTACTTCAGCTTCTCCACTTCTTTCTGCTGGCCCCACAGATTGAAATCGTAGAAACGGCTCTGCCAGAACCTGCCGGAGAATTCACCTCCAATCGCCAGCCGACGGGAGACGCTCAACTTCACGGCTTGAATTATCTTCGACGGATCGCCTATTAAAGGTTCGGAAATCAGCAGATGCACGTGTTCGGGCATGACCACGTATCCGATCACGGCAAAACGGTAGCGAACGCGCATCAGTTCGAGGACCGTAAGTACCAGGTCGCGACGCGCGGGGCTGCCAAGCGGCGGCTTGCGTCGGTAGCAGCTCCAGGTTATGAAATGGAGGTTTCCCGTGCCGTAATAACGCTTCAGGCCCCAGGGCATGGGAAAAAACTTACACACAAACGCGGGTCGTGTCTGTGACGGATGAACATTGGCGGGGCTTATTGTTGGCTATAAGTCAAAAGCCCCACTTCTCGCGCAAAAACCGCGCGAGAAATGGGGCACCCAGCTTACTTGAGGGATACGCCGGGAATGGAGATGTGGACGACCCGCCTACGCGAAAAATTTGCAAATCGCGTGTCGATTCTGCGCCACTCCGTTCGACTAGTCAGTGGAGCTGCACTGCGCATCCGGCGCCTCGCAAATTTTCAGGCCCAGCGCGGTGCGGGCTCTTATATAAAAGTAGCGGCCCTGATACGGTGTCCGCACGACACTCGATACTCGATAACCGTTACTCATTACACATTGCTCATTACACAAGGAGAACACCATGCGCTTCATGATGATCATGTTTCCGAAAGAGTACGAAAACGCAAAACCTGGCTGGGCGCCCGACCTCAAAAGCATGGAGGCAATGGGCAAGTACAACGAGGAATTAGGGAAAGCCGGCGTGCTGCTGGCGCTCGACGGGCTGACACCGCCCGCGACGATGAGCGCGCGCGTCACCTTTAAAGGCGGAAAATCGAAGGTGACTGACGGCCCGTTTACCGAAGCGAAGGAAGTGGTCGGCGGCTACTGGATCATCCAGGTGAAGTCGCGCGA
>Ga0074044_10000574_pt1 | contig 35389 bp, 24 predicted proteins | sample BogForMeECP23OM1_FD_94443 | JGI IMG/M metagenome (GOLD analysis project Ga0074044, IMG submission 94443) | Bog forest soil microbial communities from Calvert Island, British Columbia, Canada - Bog Forest MetaG ECP23OM1 | ecosystem: Environmental > Terrestrial > Soil > Wetlands ...
AAGAAAGGCAAGAAAGGCAAGAAAGGCAAGAAAGGCAAGAGGGCACGACATGTCGTGCCCCTACGGGAGTGGCACAACCTTGGTCCGCGGTGGAGTCATCCAATGGAGTAGGCTGGGATGATGAGTAGAGTGGTGCGAGGGAGCCGGCTAGGGACGTGGAGTCGCGGGACGCCGCCGGTATAGAGAGGGATGATGACGAAGGGTCGAGTCAGGATGATCGCTGCGTTCGCGCTTGGAGTATTTTTTGCCAGCGCGGCCGCGGCAGACACGCTGGAACTCAAGGATGGGCGAGTGCTGCAGGGCCGCTATCTGGGCGGCACGCAAGCGGTGCTGCGATTTGAGATTAATGGGGAAGTGCAGACATTCAATGTGACGGACGCGGTCGCGATCACGTTTACTGGTAACTCTGGCAAAACGAGCGCTCCGGCGGTTGCGCCACCTACGGATGCACCAGCTGCTGTGGCACCTCCTCCTGCGGCTCCGGCTCCAACGTCAGCTGCGCCTCCGGATACCTCCGCCGCTTCGGCTGCGCCTCCTCCGGAGGCTTCGGAGCCGCCGGTCACCTCGCAGGACGTTCCGCCTCACGCTGTGAAACCGTCTTCCTTGGCTCCCCAAGCTCCCCCGGCGCAAGACCCTGCTGCTCAATATGGCGAGGTCACTATCCCAGCAGGACAAGCGCTGCTCGTCCGCATGATTGATGGTGTGGATTCCTCGAAAAACAAAGTTGGCGATGTCTTCCATGCCAGCCTCGAAACGGATCTCTACATCAACAACACCCTCTTGGCGCGCAAAGGAACCGACGTTTATGGCCGTCTGGCAAACGTGCAAGAAGCGGGCAAGCTGTCCGGAAGCGCGGAGTTGCAGCTGGAGCTCATGCGTATTGTCATCGACGGCCGCGATTATCCGCTGGTCAGCAGTGACTACAGTCTGAAAGGGCAGAGTCGCGGGTCTGACACCGCCAAGAAAGTCGGAGGCGGCGCGATTTTCGGAGCTATCATTGGCGCCATCGCTGGGGGCGGCAAAGGTGCTGCGATTGGAGCGGGAGCAGGATCGGCTGCAGGCGCGGGAGTGCAGGTGTTCACCAAGGGAGAAAAGGTGAAAGTGCCGAGCGAGACGCTGCTGGAATTCCGGCTGCAGCAGCCGGCGATGGTTACGCCAACGCAGCGTTAGACGCGGGGCGTCGTCGGAAGGCTCAGTATGTAGCGACGGGAGTTTTCCACAAGCGCTGCCAAAGCGTTAACGAATTGGAAGCATGCCCCGTAAATTCCCTCTTGCTCTTCCTACTGTTAGTGACTAAGCTACCCCCTCGACCCTGGAGAGTCATCGTGCCTAAAGAAAAACCACGCGTAAACATCGGAGAAGTGATCAAGTCGTATCGCAGCCAGAGGGGCCTGTCGCAAGGAGACATCGAGCGCCGCACCGGATTATTGCGTTGCTATCTCTCGCGCGTTGAGAACGGCCACACCGTGCCGTCGCTCGAAACGTTAGCCAAGATTGCGGAAGCTATGGACATCTCGCTCGCGGATTTTTTCCCGGGCACGGAAACGCCGCGCGACCGCGAAACGCAGAAAATGCTGGGCGAACTTTCGCAGGACGAAATCCGGTTCCTCGCGGAGATCAAGAGATTCAGTACCACGCTTTCGGATGGTGATAAGCGGCTGGTGCTGGCGATGATTCGGAAGATGGCGACGTTGATTCCGCCGCCGGTGACGAAGAAGTTGGTGATTCGGCGCACGACTACGGTTTGAGAGAGCTGACAGCTTACAGCTGACAATCGACAGCTGAAAATCGAAAGTAAAAAAAGGAATTAGGAAGGGCGCGCTTGCGACGGTGGTTTGTCGTGAGCGCGTTTTTTTGTGGGGTGGCGATTTGGAGGTGGGATTTTCGAGGTGCTGGGGTCGAGGGAGGGGCAAGACGGGGAGGGGTAAGCCCCTCCCCCACAGCGGTCTGATGTTATGTTTGGCCGCGGATCAGGCGGATCGCGTCGGGAAGGGCAGCACCGCCACGGCTGACGGCTGAGGCACGGGCGGCCTCGGCGTCTTCGGGTTCGAGCGAGCCTTCACCTGGAGCGAGGAAGAGATTGCTCTCGACTTCGTGTTGCTTCGTGTAGAGATCGTAGTAGCGGCCTGCCGCAGCGTAGAGTGATGCGTGGTTTCCGCGCTCGATGATGCGGCCATTCTCCACCACGAGAATTTGGTCGGCGCGGCGGATTGTGGAGAGGCGATGGGCGATGACAAAGGTGGTGCGGCCGCGCATCAGGTACCGGAGGCCTTCCTGGATGAGCGCTTCGGATTCGGAATCGAGGCTGGAAGTCGCTTCGTCGAGAATCAGGATGCGAGGATCGGCCAGGATTGCGCGAGCGATGGAGACGCGCTGCTTCTGGCCGCCGGAGAGCTTGACACCGCGTTCGCCTACGATGGTGTCGTACTTTTTCTCGAAGGATTCGGTAAATTCGTCGACTCGGGCAATGTGGCACGCCGCGAGAATCTCTTCTTCGGTAGCCTCGGGGCGGGCAAACGCCACGTTTTCGCGAATGGTGCCGTCAAAGAGAAAGGTTTCTTGGAGGACGACACCAAGCTGCGTTCTGTAGGAATTAAGCTTTACGGTGGCCAGATCGATTCCGTCAACCAGCACCTGACCGCCGGACGGGACGTAAAACGCCGCGATCAATCCTATGATTGTGGATTTACCCGCGCCGCTAGGACCGACCAATGCCGTGACCGCTCCAGGTTCGGCCAAGAAATTGACATCGTGCAGGACTTCTTTGCGCGTGTCATAGGCGAAGTTGACATTATCCATGGCGATGCGGCCGTCGATGCGGCCGAGAGTGAGGGTACGCTTGGGGTCGGCGTCTTCTTTCGATTCATTCAATATTTCACGCGTGCGTTCGAGGCCGGTGATGGCTTCCGTGATTTGCGTTCCGATGGCCACAATCTGAAAAACTGGGGCGATCAGCAATCCGAGGAAAAAGATGAAGGAAATGAATTGTCCGAGCGTCATGCTGCCGGCGAGCATTTTGTGGGCGCCGAATTCCATGATGCTGGCGCTGACGAGGCCCATCAGACCGGCGGCGGAAAGGCTCATCAGGGAGGTGGCTGTAAGTGTTTTGAGGACATTGTCAAGGAGGCGCTGGACGCCCGCGGCGAAGACCCCTTCTTCGCGATCTTCGGCGTGATAGCCCTTCACCACGCGGACGCCGCCTAGCGATTCCGTCAACCTCCCAGTGACTTCCGCCGTGATCTTGGGCCGCGCACGGAAAATTGGGCGAATCGTGCTAAACGCTTTGCTGATCAAAATCGCGAAGATCACCAGAATCGCAAACGCCACCGCAGTCATGCTGGGGCTGGTATACAGAAGGTAGCCGAGCGCGATAACGGCGGTCATCAACCCGCCTACAAATTCAACCAGTCCAGTACCGATGAGATTGCGGACGCCTTCCACGTCGCTCATGATGCGCGAAACGAGCACGCCGGTTTTATTTGCGTCGTAGAAGGAAACGGGCAGGCGGCCGATGTGGGCCTGCACCTTTTTTCGAAGGTCGGTGATCATGCGCTGCGCGGATTTCGAGAGGAGTTGAGTCAGCGTAAAGGAAGTAAGACCCTGGATGATGGTTGCCAGAAGCACGCCCAGGACAATCGGCGTCAGGAGGTGGATCTGCTTTTTCACTACCACGTTATCTATGAAATACTTTGTCGACAGGGGAAGGACCAGTCCAGAGAAGCGATTGATGGCCATAAGAAGAAAGCCGAACGCCAGCAGGCTGCGGCGCGGCTTGATCAGCGCCCAAACGTCGGGCAGGGATTTCCACGCGTTCTTTCTTTTTTCTGACTTCGTGGGCGTAGCTGATGAGTTCGTTTCGGATGCCATAGTCTGGGGCCGGACCGATCGTCTTTCTTGGATGCTCATGTAGATAGGAAGAGTACATTTCAATCGGAGTTCGAACAAGGATGACGCATGGCGGATATCGATAGGGAGAAAGAAGCCTCTCCGGGGACATTGATCGTTACCGGAGCGGGGCGGGGCATTGGAGCGGCGGTAGCAAAGCTGGCGGGGGCACGGGGCTTCCGTGTGGCAGTCAACTATGCTCGAAATGCGCAAGCTGCTGCGGACGTGGCGCGGCATATCGTTTCATCGGGCGGGCGCGCTGCCGCCATCAAGGCGGATGTTTCGCGCGAAGAAGAGATCGTGAGGCTTTTTGAGACTGCGGAACGCGAGTTGGGGCCGCTGACCGGCCTGGTGAACAATGCCGGCGTCACCGGAGGGTATGCGCGCGTCGAAGCGGTTACAAGTGCCGCGCTCGAGCAGGTTTTCGCCCTGAATGTAATTGGCGCGATGCTTTGTGGTCGGGAAGCGGTGCGGCGCATGTCCACATCGCAAGGAGGTCACGGCGGCGCAATTGTGAATATTTCTTCGCGCGCGGCGGAGATTGGCGGAGCAGGGGAGTGGGTACACTACGCAGCATCAAAGGGAGCGCTGGATACGTTTACGCTGGGCCTCGCCCGCGAGGTTGCGTCTGAAGGAATTCGCGTGAACGCCGTCGCTCCAGGCCACGTGCTTACGGAGCTACACGCCGCTAGTGGCGACCCGGATCGGCCGACGCGTTTGGCTCCCACGATTCCCATGGGACGCGCTGGAACACCGGAAGAAATCGCGGAAGCGGTACTTTGGCTGCTCTCGCCAGCTGCGTCTTACACAACGGGGGCTATTCTGGCGGTTAGCGGTGGACGCTAGCGGGAGACTTTTTCGGAGGCGGTATTCGCTAGTTGCGCCAAATGCTAATCGGCGGCTGCGCCGCTGCGCGGCACCTGCGCGGTGGAGGGGCGATCCAGATTCAAAACGCTGGCTATGAACTCGCTGACGGTGATCCCTAAGTGGCCCCACAGGCGGCGTTTGAGGCTACTGTAATCCTGTGTTCCGCTGAACAGATCGCTCATCAATTGCCGGAACACGGCGCTGCGGCTCATGAACTGGACCATGCGAGTGGTCACAGCCGTGCCGAGGAACGACCCGCGGTAAAAACGGCGCACGATGCGAGCGGCGAGTTCCAGTTCGGAAGAAAATGCCGCCTTAACCCAGGCCGTATATTTTTCCGGGCAGCCTTCCGCGAGCGAGCGGCCGAGCAGCTCGCCCGAACGCATCGCGTAGAAAAGTCCTTCACCCGTGAGTGGATCCACCCAGGCAGCAGCATCGCCGACCAGCGCCCAATTCTTTCCCAGAACCGTGCGATCGGAGAGCGTGCTCTCTCTCGGCGACGGCAGGACATGGCTGTAAAACTTTGCGCCATCCGTCGAGATCCCATGCTTTTCCACGAAAGCGCCGAGATGCGTCTTGAGTTCCGCGCTAGTGTGCGCGGCCATGCTTCCGCAAATGCCTACGGACAGATGATCGCAGCGCGGGAAAGACCAGATGTAGCCCTCAAAGTGCGGCAGGAATTTCACGGTAATCGAGTCTGCCGTCTGCGGAACGAAGTAGCCCTGGGTCATTTCCAATTCGTCGCGCTGGAGCGGGCGTGTTTCGGGCGCGATCTGATTGCGCGCGCCAGCCGCAAGCACGAGGAAATCCGCGCTGCGCCATTCGCCATCGACGGAGTAACGCGGCTTTGTCGTGCTCGTGTCCACACCAAGAACATGGGCTTGCTGAACATCGCAGCCCGCCGCTTTAGCGCGGTCCAGCAACATACCATTGAGCACACGCCGCGAATAAATCACGATCGGATGCGTCATTTCGAGATTTGCCCGCTGATCGTTGCTGCTGATCAGTTCGACCGAGCGCACCAGTTTTTTCGGATAAGGGTTGTCAAGAAGGAAAGGGAAGCACTGGACCGCTTTATGGGTCAAGCCCCCGCCGCAGGGTTTTTCCCAAGCGAGGTGCTCATCAAAAATCTGGACTTTGTGTCCCGCGCGCGCGAGTTGCTCTCCGCACATCGCGCCGGAAGGTCCGCCGCCGACGATCGCTATCTCTGCCATGGTCCTATCTCGCTGCTGGCCTCGAGCTCCGTCCCTGAACGCGGGAAACTACAGGCGGCGGCTGGGTTTGGCAATCAATTTTTTTCAGGTAACGGGCCCCATCAAGTGGTGGGGAAGACCACCAGGCAAAACCCGGCGAGAAGTATAGCACCGAAAAGGGCGGCTGCTGCGGGCGAGGCCGTAACTTCCCGGACAACGTTCATACCCCATCTTTGGAGCAGGCAAAATATGCCAAAGGACGGCACCAGGAGCACCAGCAAGATTTCGCCGCTATGCAGGACGAAGATGCCTGCGACAATCGCGCACCATGCGATCACGCGAAGTAACAGGGCGTTGAACAACCGTCGCAGGCCCTTGCCGGGCAATGCCGGACCAAGCAGCAACTCTTCCGCGGCGTGATAGGGAAGCACCGCGAGGAAGAAAGGCGCGAATCGAGCCCAGCGCGGAGCGGTCAGCCAGGCTTCGCTGAACGTCAAATCAATCCAGGCGGTGATGAGGAAGTGGAGGAGAAACGCCGCGAATACGGCGACGAGAAGTGTAAAGCGCAGTGATCTGGCAGGCTGGGCGCCGCTCGCCCCTGTGCCGAATAAATCTGGCAGCGACTTCCAGTGCAGAACGAGCAGAACTACTCCAAGAATGAGCAGAAAACTTGCGAGGTAATCGCCTTCGAAAAGATGCAGCGCGCGGAGCGGGTTTGCGTAAGAGAGAATTCCGACGGTTCCGAGCGAGACGATTCCACATTCGAGGAAAGCCCGGCTGGTTGCGACAGCGGCAAAGGTATCTGAGACCGGCGCGACTTGATTCTTGCTCTGCAGAGTTTCACGCAGAAAGGGTCCGGCCAGCAAAAGTATCCCTGCGAATCCCGCAAAGAATCCTAGAAGTCCACGGTTTGTAGGTAGAGCTGGTGGCGATTCCAAGTGGAGAACGCGAGCAGACCAATTCAACGCGCTTGCCATAGCTGTTCCATTGAACAGGATGCTTACGTGGCTCGAGCGCGGAATCACTTTGTATTCGTTGGTTCCGTCGCCACCAGCCGGCAACAAGCTTTTGACCGCACTGCGGATTCTTTCGGGCTCCCAGGCCGCGCTCATCAGCAGGGAATGGGCGGGGAGCGCACCGAAGTCGTGAAAGGGCATCATCTCCGACGACACTCCCGGTATTGCCCGCATAGGAGCGGGAGAAAACGCGACAACGCCAGCAACTGGAACGCGCGAAGCCACACGCAACGCAATAGCCCCACCCAAAGAGTGGCCGGCGAGAATTGTGCGTTCCGGATCAAGCAAACCGCGCGCAATCAGCTCGCGAAGCAGGTTTTCGCTGCACTGATCAGCGCGCTCGTAGGAAAAAGGCCCGGCGGTGCGTCCATGGCCGGGAAGGTCCGGCACGAAAACCCGCAATCCTTCCGCTGCGAATCCAGCGGTGATGTACGACATGATTCGCTTGTTTGCCGATAGCCCATGAAGAAGAACAACGAATCCTTGCGGTGCGCCTCCCGCTGGCTGCCCCATCGGCTCGACGATATCTGTCACCAAGCGGCATCCACCGGCGTCAATGCGAAACGTGTGCGATTGGTAGGGAACTGCGAGTGCCAGCAACAGGCCCAAGCCGCAGAGTCCTGCACCAACAATGGCGCGATGCGTCTTATTATTCATTTTCATGAGATGCGCCGGCCACTCAGGCACTGTGCCCGCAGTGCGTGATAAACTAGGTTTTCTTTTGACACCAGGGCAATTTTTGCGTGGGCCTTCATGGAGTTCCTTTGAATCCGGAGATTCTGACTCTCGAGGAAGCGATTCTGCGGTTTGGCCCAGGGAAACGCAATGGCCGCCGCGTCGTCTTTACCAATGGATGTTTCGATCTTCTGCATCCCGGCCACGTCGGCAGCCTGGAGCAAGCTCGCGCCCTGGGAGACGCTCTTATCGTCGGGCTAAACAGTGACGCCAGCGTGCGGCAATTGAAAGGCGCCGGACGTCCCGTACTGCCAGAACGCGAACGCGCAGAGATTCTCGCCGCGCTCGAATGCGTCGACGCGGTGGTGATTTTCGATGAACCGACACCGCGCGAAGTCATCGCCCGACTGCTTCCGGACGTCCTGGTTAAGGGCGGCGACTGGCCGGGCGATCAAATTGTCGGACGCGAAGAAGTGGAAGCCGCGGGCGGCCGGGTCGTCTCCGTCCCAGTTGTTCCGGATTATTCCACCACCGCAATTCTTCGAAAGATCCGCGCCGGCGCTCCCAGCTCTCGCGTGGAAGCCTGACGCTCCCGCATGATTCTGCCTGCCGTTCGCGAGCGATTGGATGCTGTGCTCCGCCACCCGTCGGTGGAAGGCGCGCTAGGCGCGTTGCGCGATGGCGAGCAGCACATCTCTCTTTCCGGCCTGCACGACGTCGCCAAGGCTCTCATCGCCGCGTATCTCACACACGAGCTTCGCCGCCCAGCTTTTTTCATCACTGATTCGAATCGCCGCGCGGAAGCTCTCGCGGAAACCGTCCGTTTTTTCTCGGGTGTTTTCCCTGGAGTAAGCGGGGGAGTCGCCACGCTCCCGGCTTTCGACACGCTGCCCTGGGAATCGCAGAGTCCGCATCCGGATATTCTCGAACGGCGTGCTGCAACTCTTTTCCGCCTGACGGATGGCCAAGTCTCGCTCGTCATCGCTCCGGTGCAGGCGGCTCTCTGGCGTTTTCAGGATGCCACGCTCTATTTGTCACTGGCGCGGACACTCACCAAGGATGCGGAAATCCCCCTGGAAGAATTCATCGGCCATCTCGCGGGCGTGGGCTACACCCGCACGGAAATGGTGGAGTTGCCAGGGCAATTTGCAACGCGCGGAGGCATTGTTGACGTTTTTTCCGCCGAAGCTCCCCGGCCGGTGAGAATCGAGCTGTTGGGGGACACCGTTGAATCCGTGCGCGAATTTGATCCACGAACGCAACGCTCCATCGCTCCCGTAAATCGCACCACGCTTTTGCCGCTCACCGAATGGAACGTGGCCGCGCTTGTCGGCGCAACTCAATCCACTGGTTCGTCCTGGGAGGCAACCTCTTTCTTCGGCCCCTCGGAGCAAAGCGGCCAGAGTTCTCTTTTCGAATTGGCGGAAAGCTCGCTCAAACCCATCGTCTTCCTGGACGAGCCGCAAAACCTGCGCGACGCCGCGGAAAAGCATCTCGCGCACGCTACGGAAATCTACGAACGCCACGGCAGCGCCAGCGCTCCAGCTGCCTCGCATTTCTTCTTCAATGAGGAAGAGTTCGCCGCTGCTCTGGCGAAAACGTCTCAAGCTCATCTCGAGCAGCTGGCTGTCAACATTGGCTCTGCCCCGCAATTCGAACTCTCGTCGAGGCCCAGCTCGCGCTTTCACGGCGATGTCGTGGCTTGCATGGCCAGCGTGAAGTCGCAGCTGACCTCAGGCGGGAAGGTGTTCCTCACGGCCGCGAGCACCGGCGAACTCGAACGTCTCGCAGACATATCCCGTGAATACGATGTCCCCTACGTGCTCGGCGAATCCGAAAACGCCGCAGCCGGCTTCACGGCCGAAGGTGCGCTCGAAACCGCTGGCCTGCTCTTGATTCGCGCGCCGTTCGCCGAAGGCGTCACGTTTCCTGACGCCAAGCTCACAATTTTCGGGCACGCGGATCTTTTCGATGTTGCGCCAACGGTCGAGCGTCCAAGCCACAAAATCCGTACGTCGGGCTTTTTCACGGACTTCGCCGAGTTGAAGCCTGGCGACTTCATCGTGCACGTCGATCACGGCATCGGCCAATTCGAAGGGCTGCGCCAAATCGAATCCGACGGGCACCGCGGCGAATTCATGCTGCTTCGCTATGCCGACGACGCGCGCCTGTACGTTCCGCTCGAGCGAATGGATCTGGTCCAAAGCTATCGAGTGGTGGAAGGCTCGCACCCGACGCTCGATAAGCTGGGCGGCACCGGCTGGAATACGCGCAAAACCCGAGTCCGCAAATCCCTGGAGGACATGGCGGATCAGCTACTCGCCCTCTACGCCGCACGCAAAACCGCGCAAGGTTTTGCTTTTTCTCCCGATGGCAATTTCCAGCGCGAGTTTGAGGACGCCTTCGAATTCGAAGAAACCGTCGACCAAAACACAGCCATAGCCGACATCAAACGCGACATGGAGCGCCCCACGCCCATGGACCGTCTCCTGTGCGGCGACGTCGGCTACGGAAAAACCGAAGTCGCCATGCGCGCGGCCTTCAAAGCCGTTTCCGACAGCAAACAAGTCGCCGTCCTTGCACCCACCACGGTTCTCGCCTTCCAGCATTTCGAAACGTTCAAGCAGCGTTTTGCGGCGTTTCCGGTGCGCATCGAGATGCTGAGCCGCTTCCGCAGCGCTGCCGAGCAAAAGAAAATTCTCGCCGATCTCGAAGCCGGCAAAGTCGACGTGGTTATCGGCACGCACCGCCTCATTTCGAAAGATGTGAAATTCCAGGATCTTGGCTTGCTCGTCGTCGACGAAGAGCAACGCTTCGGCGTCGCGCACAAGGAACGCCTCAAGGAGATGCGCCAAAACGTCGACGCGCTCGCGCTTTCCGCCACGCCCATCCCGCGCACGCTGCACATGTCTCTTGTGGGGCTGCGCGATATGTCCGTGATCGAAACTCCGCCTCGGGACCGCCTGGCTATTCAAACCGTCGTCGCGTCCTTCCAGGAAGATCTAGTCCGCCGCGCCATTGAAAACGAACTTGCCCGCGACGGCCAGGTCTATTTCATCCACAACCGGGTCGAATCGATTTATTCGCTCGCCACACTCGTCCAGAAGCTGGTGCCCAAAGCTCGAGTCGTTGTCGGCCACGGCCAAATGGGCGAAAAAGAGCTTGAAAGCGTAATGCTGAAGTTCATCCGCGATGAAGCCGACGTGATGGTCGCCACGACCATCGTTGAAAACGGTCTCGACATCCCCCGCGCCAACACCATCCTCATCAATCGCGCCGACCGCCTCGGCCTGGCCGAACTCTATCAATTGCGCGGGCGAGTTGGCCGCTCGCACCAGCGCGCTTACGCCTATCTTCTGGTTCCCCCGGACACTTCGCTCTCCGAAATAGCACGCAAGCGCCTCTCCGCCATGAAAGAGTTCAGCGAACTCGGCGCCGGCTTTCGCATCGCCGCTCTTGATCTCGAACTTCGCGGCGCCGGAAACATGCTCGGCCGTCAGCAACACGGTCACATTGAAGCTATCGGCTTTGACATGTATTGCCAAATGCTCGAGCGGGCCGTCTCCAAGCTGAAGGGCGAGGAATCCGCCCCCGAGCTGCGCACCACGCTGAGCCTGGGCCTTGATGTGCGCATCCCAGAAAACTACATCCCCAGCGAAAATCTCCGCCTCCGCACCTACAAACGCATTTCGTCGATCGCCAGCCAGGAAGAAAAGCAGGATGTGCACCGCGAACTAACCGACCGCTTCGGCGCTCCGCCTGCGACGGTAGAAAACCTTTTGGAGTACGCCGTCCTCAAATCGATGTGTGAGCGCCTGCGCATCTCGGCCGTGGAGCGCCAGGGAAACCGCATCGCCATTCGTTTTCACGCGGAAACACCACTCGACCCTGCCACTCTGGTCAAGGTGGTCCGTTCGCGGAAGGGCATCAAACTTGACCCCAGCGGCGTACTGTGGCTGGAAACTACGAGGGGAGAGTCCGTCCCGGGAGCTCTCAGAAACGTATTGCTCGGCCTTCAGGGCCAGAGCTAAACTCTATAGGTGAGGAACTACATGCGAAATCTTGCAGTGATCGTGGCGCTTTTCGTCGCCCTGCCGCTCGCGGCACAGCAACCGCCCACACCGCCTCCGCCAACACAGGACACGCCGGCCAAGCCAACGCCGGCCCCGGCGCCGACCCTCGAGAAACCGGATGAGGCCCCCGCTGACGTTCCTACTCCCGCTGCGCCCAAGAAGCCAGCGCCGGCCCCTGCCAAAAAGCCGGCCGCCACGACGTCCGAAGGCAAAGTTGTCGAAGAAATCGTAGCCCGCGTCAACAATGAGGTCATCACCCGCTCTGAGTTCGAACACTCCAAAGTCACTGCGGCCGAGGATGCCAAGAACGACTGCCAGAACCGCTGCACGCCCGAGCAGTTGAATTCGCGCATCGAGGACCTCCAGAAATATGCCCTCCGGGATCTGATCGACCAGTCGCTGCTGGTCCAGCGCGCCAAAGACATGGGCATCAGCGGCGAGCCCGAAGTCATCAAGCAGCTGGATCAAATCCGCATTGAGAACAAATTGACCAGCATGGAGGCTCTCGAACAAGCGGTCTCCGCCCAGCCGGGAATGAACTGGGAAGATTTCAAGAACAACATTCGCAACGGCCTGCTTACCAAAAAGGTCATCAGCAGTGAAGTCGGCTCCCACATCAATATCACCAAAGAGGAAATCCAAAAATACTACGACGAGCACAAATCAGAATTCATACGTCCCGAGCAGGTCGCCCTGCGCTCCATCGAAATTAATACCGCCGGAAAAGACGAAGCGGATGTCGCAGAGCTGAAGAAGAAAGCGGAAACGGCGCTAAAACGGATCCAGGATGGAGAGGACTTCGGCGAAATCGCCAAACGTTATTCGGATGGTTCCACCGCCAAGCAAGGCGGCTATTTGGGAATGTACAAGCGCGGGGAACTCTCCAAAGAACTTGAGGACACCGTCTTTGCGATGAAGAAGAACGGCCTCACCGGCGTGATGGAAACGAAGCAGGGCTTCCTGATCATGCAGGTCCTCGAACACTACGACGAAGGCGAGCAATCGCTTGCCAAAGTGGAAAATGAAATCAATGAGAAGCTTTATAATCAGCGCTTGGAGCCCGCCCTCCGCGAATATCTCAAGACTCTTCGCGAGGAAAGCTACGTCGTCATCAAGCCTGGCTACCAAGACGCCGCCGGCGGAAGCAACTCCGAGATTCAGGAAGTGAGCGCCACACCCGAAGTGACGAAGACCAAGAAGGGTCACAAGAAATATCTGCTGTTCGGCAAGAAACCCGGCGACTCGGGCGACTGATGAAAACATCTTTCGTCACTGATCTCGGCACCGAACAAACCATCACCTCGTACTTCCTCGTTCACGAAAAAGAGATTCGCAACACGCGCGATGGCAAAGCCTATCTTCGCCTCGAGCTCGGCGACCGCAGCGGCACCATCGAAGCACGCATGTGGGATCAATTTGAGGCCGCCGCGAAAGACGTGAGCCGGGACGATTTCGTCAAGGTCAACGCTCGCGTCGAAATCTACCGCAACAAGCCGCAGCTTTCTTTGCAGCAGCTGCGGCGCGCCAAGCCCGAAGAGGTTGATCTCGCCGATTTTCTGCCGCACACCAAGGAAGATGTCGGCAAACTCTGGGCGCAACTCCTTGAATATGCGAACTCGATCGCAAATCCTTGGCTCAAAAAACTGGTGACGGGAATCCTCGCCGATCCCGCTCTCGCTGCACGTTACAAGCGCGCTCCCGCCGCAAAAGTCATGCATCACGCCTACCTTGGCGGCCTGCTCGAACACGTAATCGGTCTTTGCGGATTGACTAGGCAGGTTGCAGCACACTATCCGGAACTAAATGCCGATCTTTTGCTGACCGTCGCGATCCTCCACGACGTCGGCAAACTCGATGAACTTTGCTACGAGCGCGCCATCGGCTACACCACCGAAGGGCAGCTCCTCGGCCACATCGTCATGGAACTCGAGACCGTTTCCAAAGCTATGGACGCCATCGAAGGCTTCCCAGCCAATCTCAAAACCGTTGTCCAGCATCTCCTGATCAGCCATCACGGCCAATATGAGTTCGGCTCGCCGAAATTGCCGATGATCCGCGAAGCCATGGTGTTCCACTATCTCGACGACATGGATTCCAAGATGGCCGCCGTTCGCGCCGCGCTGGCCACCGATTCCGGCGAAGAGGAGTGGTCCGCCTACAGCCCCGCCCTCGGACGCAAATTCCTTAAGCTCGACGCCTTCCTTAAAGGCCCCACCGGCGCCTCCTCATAATTTTACCAAGGCTGCGAAGAAGAACGCTGCATTCCGTGGGCTCTCTTTAGCGGCTCTCTTTCACGACGCGTCCGTTAAGAGGCTGAACGGGCCGGACATCGTGCGGATAAAGCTTGGCAAACGCGTTGATCTGGTCCGTTGAGATTTCCATGGGAACCTTTAGCACAAACCACGTCACGCCCTCCGTACATGGCGGAGCCGTTTGCGAGCCTTGATACGTGCAATAGCCGGTGTCATGGGGCAGCAGATTTGCGGGATTGACCTCGACTTCGGGAATCTCCTCTAATTTGCCCGCTGTCTTTGGCATGTATTTCCAAAGCTGCTGGATGGTGTCGTTCGCGCTGCCCGCCTTCAGAAGAACCGCGACTCCGGCGACTTTTCCGTCACTATCTGCGTGCATCAAGTGGAGCACCATATCGTACGGCTTGCCGTGGATGTACTCTTCGCTGGGACGATGAAAGTGGAATTGCCTCAGTTCGTAGCGCTTGTCTCTTACAACGAGAAAATCTCCAGAATGGACGTAGTCCACGCGCACCGCGGTATATCCGTTGTTAATAATGTTGAGCGGGCCGCTTTTGTATTCGAATCGTATTGCGGGAAGGTCGGCTTTCTCCGCGTTTCGAATGTCAATCGGAGACTGTTCCTTGCCGTCTTTACAGGCGGCGTAATCTGGATCCAGGTCGCCCCAATGTTCAGCCCCTTTTGCCCCTTCGTAGCTCCAGGGTGTCTTCCAGGTAGTGGAAACAGGTTTAGCGTCCTGCGCCTGCGGTCGTGCATGTAGCAAAAACGCGGCGACAATGAGCAATACAAACTTCATCCATGCTTTTTGCAAGTGGCACCTCGCTCTGCGGCCAACGGCTTATCCGGCCGGCCAAGCCCGGCTAGGCTCGTTGTCACTTCGGTCGCCCTCACTATGCCAGGCGCAACGCAGCGACGATTCGTTCGTCATCAAAGTATGCGTGTCGATTCTACAGATGCGCCCGTCCCTTCCATTGCCGGGGCCGGTGCAGGCGCTACTGAGCTCGCGAGCGGACCATGCTCAATACCATCGCGATCTGCCCGGAATGGTAAATCGTGTGCTGCACGGTTCCTTCGAGCAGCGTCTCGTACGGATAGTCGCGCCCCGGAACCTGTTTCGCAAAATCCCCGGCGGGAAAATTCCTAAGCTTCTCTTCGAGCAGTTCGCGGCTTTGCTTCCATCGCGCGAGGAGCTCGTTCCAGGGAATCAGCGGCTCCGCCCACTCTTTTTCAGGCTCCCAGCGCGGCATCGGATGGCTCTGGGAAGTATTCCGAGTTCTTTCATTCCAGAGCAGCAAATGCTGAAGCAGCGTCGAAATGGAATGGCCTCCCGGAGTCGGCTGCGTAATCGCAAGTTCCGGCGTAACTCGGGCCAGCAGCTCGTCGAGCGCAGGCCCATACCACGGGCCCTTCACCGTTGCGGCATGATAAGCATCAGCGATGCGTTTCGCTTGGTTCATGAGTCCCTGCCTCCGCGCGACGACCCTCACCTCCGGCGCCTCCGCAGGTCCCAGTTTACAGCAACCCTCCGAGCATTCGTCGCGATCCATGAACGATCATCAGCTCTGCCCCGTAGACGTAGCGGTAGCTCAAGCGCGCGATCTGCTTGAGAACGTTGCCTATTCGCAGCACGCCGAAGGCGTACGTTTCGAGGTCCGCTCCACGCACGCCGCCTCACCCAGAAAGCATGGCCCACACATCCAGAGAAGATGACTGGCGGCTGCCGCGCAGCACTAGATATTTTGGCGCGGAAATAGATTCAAAAGGAGCCTCGAGGCAATCGATAGGGAGTCAAAACACGCAACCTTGAAAAACGGAATACCAAGGATGTGCCACACGGCCATTTAGGTCCATTTTTCCATGGTTATCCAGGTGTTTGGATTGCGATTGGGAATCAAGCTACGGTTTGAAGCCCACGCTGCGCCAAAGCTCGGCGCAGTCGTACATCTTTCCGCCGGCGATCACATATTTGACGTTGCGGATGTTGTGGATGGATTCTAGCGGGTTGCCGTCTACAAGGATCAAGTCAGCGCGTTTTCCCTGTTCGACGGTGCCAACTTCTTTATCGAGGCCCATCACCCGCGCCGGCACAATCGTGGCTGCCTGAATCGCTTCCATCGGGGTGAATCCTGCCTGGACGTACAGTTCGATTTCGCGGTGCAGGCTGTGGCCCGGGACGGTCTGGTCCGTTCCGGCAACGATGGGAACTCCAGCCCTGTGTAACGCGCCCGTGATGGCCACTTTTTTTGCGAACATTCTTTCCTGAAGATCCGCCAAAGGCGATGGCGGTCCGACATCTGCCAAAATTGCAGCAAGCTCCGGAGCGATCTTGGTAATACCTGGCTCAAAACTGGAAGGCGGCTTCGCAGTGGACGCTGTCCCAAATTCGAAAACCGTTAGCGTGGGGTCGACAACCGTTCCGTGCTCGACGAGGAACGCGAGCGCTTTCTGGGACTGAGGCGAGTTTAGATCCAGGTCAGCGGCAGCTTTCATTCGGTCAGCCCTTGTTGCAGCTTGCGGAAACGGCGGACTCATCATCAAAGCGATGAAAGTAATGTGATTGATCTGGTCCTGCCCCGCTTCGACAGCCTCGAAAGTAGAGACGCCTTCGGGCACGTGTCCCGTAACTGTCATTCCCAAACGATGTGCTTCGTCTGCTACCGCCTTTAGCTCGTCGATTTTTACGGAGCTGTAGATTTTCATCTGCTGGAAGCCTGCGTCGTGATACCGGTCCACCCACATTTTCGCCTGCTCGGGGGTGTCAACCCGTGCAACGCCAATCGCCTCCGGGCTCGAACCGTCCACAATACCCGCCAGCAAGAGCTGCGGGCCCAATCCCTTGCCGTTCTTGACCGCGTCGCGAACGGCAGTGATGAATTCGAGTTCGTTGCCGCAATCACGCACCGTGGTGGCACCTGCTGCCAGATAAATCGGGCCCCACTCGACTTGTTCAAAGTGCGCGTGCATGTCCCACAGTCCAGGGAGAACGGATTTCCCGCGCGCGTCCACTTGGGTGGCGTCGTGGGGAATTTTTACTTTCGAACGGGGCCCCGCCGCGGCGATGCGCCCCTTCTCGATCACAACCACCGAATCCGGAACGGGCTCGCGCCCCGTTCCGTCGATCAGAGTTCCGCCAACCACAGCGATCGAATCGGAGCGGCTGCCGGAAATTCCCTTTGAAATCTCGGAGAGCGCGGCCATGCCGTCAGATCCGGCGATGCCGACGAACTTGCCTAGCGCACTTTCATAGCCATCCCGGATAGCTTCAAAATGATCGAATTCGGCGTCGGTTGTAACCGCCGCGACAAGATTGTGGCTGGAGTCGAACCAGAGCGTCTCGCGCCCCCAGATCAATCCTTCGATCGTGTAGCGATTGAACGTCTCGTTCTTTCCGTTGACGCCGAATGTGTCCTGCCCACGCGGCTCGATCTTCACGCGGCCGGACGGAAGCGTGGCGAGTTCGGCTGGTGAGCCATGCGTGGCCCAATAACGCACCATAAGCATCTGCATCGTCGCCGGGGCGTAACCTGCAATTGTGAAGAATTGCTTCGGGCGCACGGCGTCGGCCCATTTGTCGCGATCGCGAAGCCGCACTTTTTCTAACTGCACTTCCACCGCTTGATCGATCGTGGAGAGGCGCGAATTCTTGCCCTTGATTTCGAAAGCGGAGGGCGTGAGATCGTTCGCGGAGCGAAACGTAGCGGTGAGCGGCACAGCGCCGCCGCGATCAATAAACTTGAATTCGATCTTCACGGAGAGCGACTCGCCGTCGCGCGTGATCTCGTAGGTTTCTTGCCCGATGGGCTGCTCGAATTTGTGCAGAGTGAATTTCCCCTGTTCGACGAGCCCCACAAGGGGTCCGGATGGCGGCGCGGCCATTGTTTTTGCGAGCTGCGCCTGATCTGGCAGAACAACCGGGGGGATGGCGAAAACTGACGCACACAAACCCGCGAGAAAGAATCGAAGAATGTAGCGATCGCAGAGAAAGTTCATCTCTCCTCCCGTGGATCGTCGTGCCTGCTTATTTCAAGGCAGCCCCCACATGCAAACGGAAATTTCCGATTCGGACCTCCGCCTTGTGCAGAGTACGCTTCTCCTACTTTGGACACAACGAATTCGGCGCTAGAGCGAGTCCCAGGGCGGCCGGCCGGGTGGCACAGATGTTAGTCGTCACGCAATCTCGCGCTACGTCACACACTTCATGCCGGTTGGGCCATGCTTAGGACGCGGGACTGATTTAGACTTTATCTTTTTCTGGGGCGTCCCACCCTTTCGGGTTGGCACGGCGAAAGGATGGGGTCTTTCGCGCACTGCTCATTGCTTTGCGTCGTTGCTTATATTTGTTTCGTTGAACTTCGTGGGATCGAAGAGGGACGGGTCGAACTTCGCGTTAGCCTTGATAGCAAAATAATCTTCGTTGAAGGTGTTTTTGCCATCGACGTAAAACTCGACGCGCGCGGAGATCCAGCCTGGAGAGAGCTTCCGATAATCCTTGAAGCGGGTGTCGTGAATTTTCGTCGCATCGTGTTCATCCGGCGCGATCAATCTAACGAAGAGCAGATGCTTCTTCTCAATCCAGAACTGCTTGGACTTCAGATCGCCTTTGGCGGCTCCAACTACGTAGACATCCTGCCCATCCCACTTCTCTTCGCGGATTTGTGACAAATCGAAGCCCTGGCCTTTCGCTATGTCGATGGTCGTCTTCGGGTCTTGGCGGTAGACATCAAACCCCAGCACCAGCAGCATGTGAACGAACGGGCGAGTGCCGGACAGCTTTCCCTTTTGAAATGTCGTCAGCGTGCCATCGACAAAAACGAAGCCGTTCCCTTCACTGGCCGCGCCCCTGTTGATGCGCAGCTTTCCCGGCAACTCCAGAGCTTCATCCCAAACCTCCGTCTTGCTCGTGCCATCGGGATTCAGTGTGATGGCGTTCTCCTTGAAGACAACCGACTCGTACCACGAGTCCTTGTAGCGATCGTGCATAGCCGTCAACAAAGCCTGCCCATCGCGTATTTCCTGGGAGTTAGCCGGGAGCGCGGCGCACAAACAGGCGGCCAAACAAAAAAGACCGACGATCCATCTCATAATCACCTCGAAACTTTTTCTCGGAGAGCCGGGACGGCTAACGCTGCATCTTACGTTATGCCTCCCACTTCGGCGTCAGTTTCTTCCGGTTCTTCGCGCAGTCGACTAGCCGGAGACGAATCCACCGTCGAATTTTCAGCGCATTAAGGTCGTCCGCGCATTTGGGGTTAGAGCGAGCGCAAGAAATTGATCACGTCCTGCTGCTGCTGAGTCGTCAGCCTGTTGAAATGTTCAATGACCTTGTTGGCCTCGCTGCCCTTGCTCTGGTGAGCCCGGATGGCCTGTACGAGGTTGGTTGTCCGTCCATCGTGGAGAAAGAAAACACGTTGTCCGACGCCCCAAAGGGGGGCGGTTCGAAACTCGTCGGGGCCGGCGCCACCTTGCGTGATGCCATCGGCGAGGCCTTTGCCCATGTGGTGGACGATAAGGTCAGAGTAAAGATGTGCCGTCTGATTCGAGAGCGCAGCACTCGGGCTGGTCGAGGAGCCACTTGCGATCTTTGCAGCCGTGGTCAACGCAGGCGTATGGCAATGGGCACAGCCTATCTTTGCGAAAGTGGCGCGTCCATTCTCGCTGGACGGTGTGGCGGGCGCGGGAGTGGGCGGCGCCAGCATGCGCATGAAGTTGGCGAAGGCTTCGATGTCTGAGATCACCGCCGTGTTCGAATTGCCGGTGGTCGAGGGAGTAGGCGTGAAGTTGAGGGTGTCTTCAGGAGTGGGGTTGAAGAGGCAGCCCGGCGTTTCGTCGCGCTCCTGCGGGAAAAGCTGGTTCGAGATTCCCATCTCGACGTTGTATGCCTCGCCCGCAAACATGAGAAGGGATTTGTTCTGCGCTTTCCACCCGAAACGCGTGATGGTCCCATCGTTTGCACTGAGGTTCACATTTCCGCTCAGGTGCGCGTTTGCGTGGCCGGAGATGCCCAATTCGGACTTCGCCGATGCGCTGGCTTTCATGTTGGCGAGGATGGCCGAGTCTGGAATCGCTTCGATGAGTCCCGCGCCAAACACGGGAGTTGGGATTCGGAAAATAATGTTCGCATTCCCACCTTGGCCCGTAAGCGGATTTCCCGCGGGCACGAAGCTGAATTGGGAGATGTTGCAACCAGGTGCATCCGTTCGACCGGTGATCACGAAAAGGTCGTGCACTTCACCGTCGGCGTTACCGTTGCTCTTCTTAAACCGCGCTTCGCGGATTGGACCATTTTGCGTGATGAACCAGGGCACGGTGTTCTTCGCGCCGTTCAAGGCGGCGACCGCGATTAAGGGATTTTGCGTCGGGCTCGTTCCGCCTATGCTCGGCTGCGCGTGGCAGGACAAACATTGGTTGGAATTGAAGCGAGGACCGAGGCCAGTGTTGGCGCCGTTGGTCACGACCTCGATCTCAGCGAACCTCGCCTGCCCATCCTGGAAGAACGCAGTTTCGTCCGCTGTAAGACCCTTGAGCGGAGTGCCGGCACCCGGCGGACCACCGCGCACGCCTGGGTCTACTGGAGCTGATTTGCTTTGGCCAAACGTGTGGACGCCCATCGCCAATGCAACAGCTACGATTGCGCCGAAAATGATGCGAGCGACTCTCCGGAGTGTCATCACCATTGCCTCCTGGAGCTGGGAATGCGTGCATTGTACACCCGGCCTACCTCGCGGGTGGAGTATCCCTTCAACATCTCGCCTTGCCAGCGCGTCTCGGCTCGGCCTAGACTGGGTTAGATCATGAGCGAGCGCATGTTACCGGCGTCTTTCCAAATTCGAGATCTGACGATCCGCCCCGCGGCGGTGCTGGCGCCCATGGCGGGCGTGACGGACACGCTTTTCAGGCGAGTCATTCGTGGCCTTGGCAGTTGCGGCTTGCTCATGACGGAGTTCACCAGCTCCGAAGGCATCACGCGCAGCGCGGCTAAAACGCTCCGCTACCTCTATTTTCAGGAAGATGAGCATCCCATCACGGCGCAACTCTTTGGCGCGAATCCTGCGGTGATGGCCGAAGCGGCGCGCATGGTTGAAGATCTCGGCTACGACGCCGTGGACATCAATTTGGGCTGCCCTGCGAAGAAAGTTGTGAAGTGCGGCGGATCAGGACTGCTGCGCGACCTTCCGCTGCTCGGGGAAATTTTCAAAGCCGTCCGTGCGGCAGTCAAAATCCCGCTCACCATCAAGCTACGCGCAGGATGGGATGAAAACTCGATCGTCGCGGTCGAGGTCGCTAAGATGGCCGAGGACATAGGAGTCGAAGGCGTCGCCGTGCATCCACGCACGCGCTTGCAGGGCTATGCCGGCGCCGCCGACTGGAGCATTATTGCCGCAGTGAAGCAGGCTGTGAAGATTCCGGTCATCGGTAACGGCGATATCAACACGCCGGAAGACGCGGAGCGCATGGTCCGCGAGACAGGTTGCGACGCTGTCATGATCGGCCGTGCCGCCGCCACTAACCCGTGGATTTTCCGGCAGATGCAGCAGTACGCCGCCAGCGGCCGGTACGACACGCCTACCGAGGACGAGCGCCATCAGTTACTTTCTGGCTACTATAGGCAAATTAATGCTGCCAACCTTCCCGATGGTATTGGCAAAATGAAGCAGTTCGCTTGCTGGTTTACTCATGGCGTGGGGAACGGCAGCGAGCTTCGTCGAATTGTACATGCGGCGCGAACGCCCAGTGAGGTTGTCGAGAAGGTAGAATCCTTTTTCGAGAGCCGAACCGCCGCAGAGGCTAGCCGTTTTGCCGCTGCCCAAAACAGCGAGCGCTCGCCGGCTGACCAAGGCAGTAACCGTCCTGTAGCCGCCCAAGATACAGGCTGCATCGCGGACGCCAGAAAAGAGGACCCAGCCCATGGTCCACTTGACGCAGACCGCCTCGAGGCAACGCTCGGAGCGTAGAATCGCCGTACGCCTGCCGCTAAAGGTGCGGGGACGCGACAGCCGGGGAGTCATCTTCGAAGAAGAAACTTCCAGCGAGAATTTGTGCCGCAGCGGCGCCGCGTTCGTCACGCGTTTCGATGTGGCTATCGGCTCCGACCTCGAAATCCGCATCCCTTTTTCGCACTACGCGTCGCGCCGCACGGAAGCTGACTTCTCCACATCGGGGCGCGTAGTCCATGTCGTCGACGCCCCTACACAAGGGGAGCGCCTGGTCGGGGTGCAGTTTACGGGCCCGCGTTTCCAGCGCGTCTTCCGTCCGGAAAACGCCGCTTAAATATTTTTGAACTGCGCTGGCGCGAAACGCACCGTCATTTCGCTGGCGGCGCTCCACACACAAAATTCGCAGCGTCATTCGTATCGCCGGTTCCTTTATAGTTCGCCACCTGCGGGTACGCGCACAACGGCCTCGTCATCTTCACTCCAGCCGCGGCTCCTTCGCCTGGCTGCTTCGTCGCAATGACCGTGGAGGGCGCGGCGCCCTTTTCCACCCACTGTTCGAGCGCCAGATACATATTGTGTTGTGCGTCATTCGGCGTGCTGAATCCCGCCGCGCCAAAAACATCCGGCCCAGGTCCGCCACCACAGTGCTGCATGCCCGGCACCATGAACAGGCGCAAGAAAGAATCGGCGTCCTGCTTGCCCATTTTGCTTTCTACGCTCTCGTAGTAATTAACACTGTTTAGCGGGGAAATTCCGGAATCGTTCCACCCGTGATAGATGATTAGTTTTCCGCCACGCGATTCGAACGGCTTCATGTTTGTTTCCGTCGCGTTAAGGACGCCGGCGAATTTCTTGTCTGCCGCCGCAACTGCTTCGTCCAGATTTGCCTTTTTGTAATCCCAATCCGACTTTTCGTAAACCATATCGGAGAAAAATCCGCCACCGAACACGAAGAGCAGGGCCTTTCCTGGTGCAGGACCGGTTATCCATAGCGCCCAGCCTCCTCCGCCTTGCTCGCCACCCGGCTCGTAGCCCGGAAAAATCTGCTGGCCCTTTGCATCGCGCGGTCCTTGGTACAGTTTTTTCAGCGCGGTGACCTGCGGTTGCGTGAGGCACGCATCGGAATCTGCCGCCTTGCAAAGCAGGGAAGCGGGATCGAAGTGGCACTGTCTCGGATCGTTTAGAACGCCATCGGTCACGCCATCTTTTGCGTCGCACGACTCATTAACGGCTTTCGCGATGGTTGGAATTTTGCTTGTGGGAATGTAGCTTGCCGGATCCAGGGTCGTAGACTGCGCATTCCATAACGCGGCCCCAAGCAGGTGCGTCCAGTAATTCGCCGGTGCGCCAGCGAGAATTCCATCGTAGTCTGCCGGATAGCGCTGTGCCTCCATCAAAGCCTGCCGACCGCCATTCGAACAGCTTGCAAAATACGAACGTTGGGCGGCGTCGCCGTAAAATGCTTTTGCGGTCGCTTTTCCCACCGTCGTCATCTCGTGAATGGCGCGATACGCAAAATCAATAATTTTCTCAGGATGGCCAAGCGCCCAAGTTGCGTCGCCGCCATTCGCGGCGTGACCGGTATCCGTGGCCGCGGACGCATATCCCTGTAAAACCGCCAGACCCAGCATGTGATAGTCAATTTCTCCCGCGAAGCCGCCGTTGCCTTGGCCGCGGAACTTGCCATTCCATCCGCTCGATGGCATCCACACTTCGATCTTGATGTCTGAGTCGGCGGTTGGTTTGGAAACAGCGGTGACTCTGCAAAACGCGGGCAGCCCTTTGTAAAAGTTAGGATTACCGGCCATCTGGGGAGCCATGCTCGGCGGCGGTGCGAAGGCCCCGGCCGCGACGGTCTGTGCCGAGGTGATGGTTGTGTTCGGCAAAGCTAGCTGCGCGAGTTGCTCGCAAGTCTGCCCTGCCGCATGTGCGCTGGGCACAAACGCGCCGCTCGCCGCCATCAACGCTACGATCACAAGTTTGTTCACGGGAAGCTCCTCTTTGTCTTAGGTGATGCGTGGGCAAAACCTTTCGGGTTAAAGGGCATCGCCTGACTGTGGCACAGCCAGCCTTGGCTGTGCGATGTGTTACCAACAGTACGAAAAGCGCACAGGCAAGAGAGCGTGTGCTACCCAAACGAGGACATCCTAGCCGAAACGCGTCCTGACGCCAATCCGCCAATTGAGCGGCGCTTTAGATTAATTTCCTTTCACTGGATGCGGCGCGGGCGGGCTAGAAGCAAACCTGCCCTGGCTTTGGCCGTCAAAGCAGGTGTCGGGGATTAGATTCCTCGCCGATTCCAAGCTTGTGATGGAACTTATTCGCGCTTCCATCGTTTATTAGTAGAGAGTTCACGACCGAACGCTTCGGGGGGCCCGCGCATGTTCTCATTTTGGCAAGATGTCCGTTATGCCGGGCGAAACCTCCGAAAGAGCCCCGGCTTTGCCATCGTGGCGATGATTACGCTGGCGCTGGGCATTGGCGCCTCGACTGCGATTTTCAGCGTCATCGAAAACGTCCTGATGGAGCCTTTCCCGTACCCGGATGCGCAGCACTTCGTTTCCATCCAGATCCATGACACGGAACGAAATGAGCCCGGGGGAAGAGGTGGGTACAGCGGCCCTGAGTTCCTGGACTATGTGGCGCAAAATCACGTCTTTGACCGCGTCATCGCCAATGACGGCGGCGACGTGCTCTACACCAATGGCGAAGGAACGGATCGCTTTAGCGGCGGCTACGTGACGCCGGGCACGTTTGAATTTCTTGGTATGCCCGCGCTTATCGGACGTGTGATGCAGCCTGCGGACTATGAGCCCGGCGCACCGCCCGTCTTTGTCTTGCGGTACAAGGTATGGGTCAATCGCTTCAACGCCGATCCCTCCATCCTGAACAAGAATTTTGTGTTGAATGGCACGGCCCGCACGCTTGTCGGCGTCATGCCGCCGCGTTTTGGCTGGGGCGATTCCGACCTTTGGATTCCAGAAAAGCCCAGCCATGCGGATACCACTCCGGAGCTCGGCTACAACCGCTACTGGTTTTTTATGGGCCACCTCAAGCCCGGAGTTTCTGAACGCGCCGCCCAGGCCGACCTCGCTATAATCGCGCAGCATCTCTCTACCATTTATCCGAAGGACTACCCAAAACATTTCACCGTTGAAGTTCAATCCCTTACGGACCTGGTCGTCGGGCGCTTTCGCACGATGCTCTTTATCGTTCTTGGCGCCGTCGGACTGCTTTTGCTCATTGGCTGCGGCAATGTGGCCAACCTGCTCCTGGCGCGCGCCACTACACGCGAAAAAGAGTTCGCCATCCGCGCCGCGCTGGGCGCCGGGCGTTGGAGGCTGGTGCGCCAACTGCTCGTTGAGAGCCTCATTCTTGCCACTGGCGGCGCGGGCCTCGGCGCATTGCTCGCTTGGGGCGGACTGAAATCCCTAGTTGCACTAATGCCGCAAGACATCGTTCCTGCGGAAGCAGCGATTCGCTTGAACGTTACCGTGCTGCTTTTCACGCTTGGCGTCTCGGTGGCGACCGCGCTGGTTTTCGGGTTGGTCCCGGCGTTGCAAACGGCGCGCCGCGATTTGAATGATCCGCTGCGGGACAGCGGCAAGGGAGTCAGCGGCGGATTTCGCCACGGCCGTTTGCGCGACGCCGTCGTCGTTCTCGAAGTCGCACTCTCGCTCACTCTTTTGGTTGGCGCGGGGCTTCTGATGCGGAGTTTTGTCGCGCTACGCGAAGTTCATCTTGGCTTGCAGCCGGACCACATTCTTGTGGCCAGGCTGCCGCTTCCGAAAGAGCGTTACAAGACGGCAGATCAGGTCGCGGGATTTTTCCGTCCGCTCTTGCTGCGGCTGAAAGCCATGCCCGGAATTGTTGACGCCACGGAAACAAGCACCTTGCCGCCCTACGGAGGAATCAATTCCGACATCGAAATTCCCGGCAAGACGCACTCGGAAAAATGGACCGCGCTTTATCAACTCTGCAGCGAAGGCTATTTCCCGGTGCTCAAGATTCAATTCTTAACGGGGCGGCCGTTCACGGAAGCGGAAGTCAACGGAGCGAAAAAATACGCGGTCATCAACCAGACGTTCGCGCGCAAGTATCTAGGCGCAGATAATCCGATCGGCCAGCGCGTTCACCTCGTGCATCTCGAGACGGCACCCGATCCTGTGCACGATTCCTGGTTTGAAATCGTCGGGGTTGTCGCCGACGCAAAAAACCGTGGCTTGCAGGATCCTCCTGACCCCGAGGTTTGGGTGCCATACACGGTTACTGGCGCCTTCGCGCGCGGTGTGCTGGTGCGCACGGCGGGCGAACCGTCGGCGATGTTGAACGCCGTGCGGCAGGAGATTTGGGGGACCGATCGCAGCGTGGCGCTTACCATGACGGGGACGCTTGAGGGTTATATCAGCCAGTTTTCGTATGCAGGGCCGCGATTCGGATTTTTCCTGCTGGGCATATTTGCCAGCATCGGCTTGATTCTTGTGACCATCGGCGTTTACAGCGTGCTCGCGTATACTGCTGCGCGCCGAACGCATGAGATTGGCATCCGGATGGCTCTGGGCGCTGAGCGTGGCGACGTGCTCAAGCTGGTCATTCACATGGGCCTGCGTCTGGTGATTTTAGGCGTTGCGATTGGTTTAGCGGCCAGCTTCGGCGTCGGTCGTATCGTCGCGACCCAACTGTGGGGAGTCTCTCCCTACGATCCTGCGACACTCATCAGTGTTCCGCTTCTGCTTCTCATTACCGGCCTGATTGCATGCTGGGTCTCAGCCCGGCGCGCCGCTCGCGTCGATCCCTTGGTAGCTCTCCGCTACGAATAAGAAAAGAAATTACGATTTATTCGAGATCGGGCGGAGTCACCTTGGCAATCCAGGAGTCGTAGTCGGAAGTGAAGCCCGCTTTTTGCTGCAGGGCATGCACTTGGCGCTCTACCTCCGCCAACTGGTGGTCTGAAAGCTGCGGGATTACTTCCATCTGCTTACCGATTGCGTCCATGGCTTTCGCTACTTGCTGTTCAGCACTGGCGGCTGCAGCGCCAGCGTTTGCACCGTCGCCCTCCATGCAATCCACCACGCGCTTGGTCACCTTCTGGCTGTGGACCAGCGACACACGGATGTTCCCCTGTCCGGTGACGACGTTTCCGACGCCGAATACGCGGTCCATAGGGGTATACCGCGGCAGATCATTGCCCGAGAATGTGTAGTATTCCCCATTCATGTTGATTCCAGAAAGCTTCTCCGGCACCGAGCCGATCGAAGAAACGACCAGCGGTGCGCGGAGCTCCTGTTCCGAGCCGGGAATCGGCTCAGCCTTGCGGCCCTCGATTTTGGTTTCGACCACCTTGAGTCCTGCGAGCCGTCCATTTTCCACGATGATTCCGGTCGTCAGCCTGCGATCCTGGACGCGAAACAGGAATTTGTCGCGCGCCAGGCGCAGCATCTTCTGACGAACCATTTCCGTTTTGGCGATCTGCTCGGGCGTCGCATTGTCGGGTGGTTGCGCCAGCGGCATGTCCTGTTCGCGGCGGCGATAAATCAAGAGGCAACCCTTGACGCCCAACTCTTCCGGCTTGATACCGTGCGCTTTGCATACCTCCGGAATACTTTTTTCCAACTCATGCATGCCAGCGTGAATGCCGCGAGCCCTTAAAGCACGTTCGTAGTTTTCGAGCTGGAGTACTTTGACCACGTCAAGTGACGCAAGCCCGCCGCCCACGACGACGGCTTCGTCAGGCGTTTCATAGCGCGGACCTTGATAGTCCTTTTCGTTCTTGTGGTTGTACCAGTAGATAAAAGGATTTTGGTAAACGAGGCCTTTATCGACGTACTGCTCTGCTTCCGGCACACCCAAATCGCGGTCGCGCCACGCGCCATTGGCGAGAATCACCGCCGAAAAGCCCCACTCGAAAAGCTGGGGGAGGTGGAAATCCCGGCCTAGCTTGGTAGAGGGGATGAAATAGACATTAGGCTTCTTCATGCGCGCGTCGATTCGCGCGTATTCCTGTTTGCGCTGCTCGACGTGCCAACGCGGCAGACCGTCTTCGATCTTGCCGTACGGCCGGGTGTTCTGCTCGAAAACGGCGACGCGAATTCCGTGATCTGCCAGAATCTCCGTCGCTACCGACCCTGAAATCGCACCGCCAATTACCGCCACGAAATGACGCCCAGGACTCGACATCTATCTGCCACCCCCGCGCATTGCAGCGGGATTGTACAACGCAAATCATGGAAAGTCTCCCCGACCGCCGAGCGTTTCTATGACTGTTTGCGAAACTCGTGCCTGGCAGAGGCATGGAGGAGTATGGTCTGCCCGACCGCCAGTCGACCGATGCGAGTAACCGCGCCGTAGATTCCTGCGTTGTTCTGGTTCGCACGAACCACCGCCTTCAGCACCTCCGGCGCCGGACTTGCAGAGTCGGGGTCAAGGTTCACCATCGAGCAGCGGACATCGTGCATCGTGACGGCGATGGCGGGGGCGTCGTCCCCCTCGCCGAATGTCAGCACGCCGCCCAACCACTCGTCCTCCTGGAAGGGAATCGATCGCAGTAAGCGAACTACGACATTTGGACGAAATCGCCGCACGTCCGGGCTCTGCCCTGCGAGTCGTCCGATCTCGCGCACCGTGTCGGAGGCGATCACGGAAATGCTTGCGTCATCGAAGACGCCATGCTTCAACTGCATCATCTGCACGGGAGCGCCGTACCGACGTCCGACCTCCGTGGCTAAGTCGTCCCCGAAGACAGGCATCTCTGCGCCATCCGGCGTGCGAACATGCGTAGGGAGGTCTGCTTGAGCACCGTTCTCACGGCGGAGCGGAGCAAACAGGAGCAGCTCGGGAAGCTTGCTTGCTGTTAGCCACGGGAACCCGCTGCGGTCATCCATCCGCCGGAATGCCAGGCGTCTGTCACCATCGATGCCGTGCCAGCCCAAGTTGGCGGCCTCGAGCCGCTCGCCGCGCATGGACTTCACGGGATACCGGAAGAGCGCCTTCACCTGTCCGATTTTTTTAGGCGTGCTCGATCCGAGTCCACCCAATGCCAGAAATTCTCTCCGCTCCATGTCGCTCCTCGGATGTCTCTGCCGGTCGGTCCTCTTCGGGCAGTCTAGCAGTGTAGCTCCAATTTCCTTGTTCACCTCGGCCCTAGTCCGCCGACACATGTGAAGTGACCCGACTTACCGCTCGCCGGTACGCAAACCGAGCCGCCCGAAAGACACGGATGTCGCTGGGGCGTGCTCTGGTGTCGGGGCCGTTGTGTCGAGGGCAGGAGTAGCGTAACGTGCGCAGAGCGTCTGTTCGGCTTGCTCATGAAAATCAGCGGGGAGGAAATCAAATGGAACTTCGGAGGGTCTTAAAACTTGTCTTTGGGTGCGCGAGTTCTTTTTTGCTCATGGGTCTATGTGCGGCGGCGCAGACACCTTCCAAGGTGCTATTGGTCCTGGAGAAGAATGGGACTCAGCTGGACCTTATTGATCCGGTGAGCTTGAAAACGGTGGCAAAGGTGCCGGCGGGGCAGGACCCGCACGAGGTGATTGCATCGACGGATGGAAAGCTTGCTTACATTTCGAATTATGGCGGGGCACAAAGCTCGCTGCACATGATCTCGGTGGTCGATCTAGTGGCGCAGAAAGCGCTGGCACCCATCGATCTGGGGGCGCTACACGGAACGCATGGATTGGACTTCGCAGGAGGCGAACTTTATTTCACTGCGGAGACCAACAAGGTGATCGGGCGTTACAATCCTTTGACGAAAGAGATCGACTGGGTTATGGGCACCGGGCAGGATAGGACTCACATGGTTTGGGTGGCTCCGAGTCTGGACAAGATTGTAACGTCGAACGTCAGCTCGGCGACGATCAGCATTATCGAATTGCTTTCGCAGCCAAACATGGGATTCGGGCCGCCGCCGGGCGCAACGCCTCCTCCAGGTGCACCCCAAGGCGGACCACCGCCGGGGGGCGGCAATCAAAAAGCGTGGGAAGTGACAAATGTTTCGGTGGGCCGGGGCTCCGAGGGATTTGATGTCTCGCCTGACGGCAAGGAGATCTGGACGGGCAACGCGCAAGACGGCACGGTGAGCGTCATTGACTTCGCCAGCAAGAAAGTAATTCAGACTATCCCGATTTCGGTGAAGGGAGCCAACCGGCTAAAGTTTGCACCAGATGGAAAGCTCGTGCTGGTTTCTGGTTTGGGAATGTTCGGACCTGGCGCGGCACCGTCCGCGGCTAACCTGGTTGTGCTCGATACCGCGAGCCGGAAAGAAGTGAAGCAGTTGAGTCTGGGCGGTGGCGCGGCCGGAATTCTCGTGGACCCGGACGGTTCCCGCGCGTTCGTAGCAGTAAGCGGCGGGAACAGGATCGCTATTGTGGATTTGAAGAGCCTCACCGTAACAGGAGAAATCGCCCCGTTGGGACAGCCGGACGGCATGGCCTGGGCCGTTAGGAAATAGAACGTCGCTGACAGACATTCACGTTCACGACCACAGACACCGACAGGAACGAAAGCGACTCCGAAACACCGAAGGAGTCTACTCGGGCAGTCGCGAGGCTGGCGCGGTTTAGACGTCAATTTTCGACGACGCGCCTACTCAGGAACCGGCACACCACTGCGAACGCTACCAGGTGCACGCCATTGCCAAATCAATTGGGGGGCAACGAAACCGGCAAGGATGTAATCCTACCGATGGAAATTAGGGAGGGGTGCCTCATGCAAGCCACTTTCGGAAAAGGGCCATTATTTGGAGCGTCGAACGGGCTCCGCCGCAAGCCCGTCAACATGGTCTTTGCTCTGCTTTGCGTACTTCCTATCGTGACTCTGGCGCAGAAGGTTGGTTCGGCTCAGAACCCGCCCCCGCCTTTGGGAAAGCTTATCGATGTGGGCGGCTACCGAGTTCATCTTTATTGTTCGGGTACCGGTAGCCCCGCTGTCGTCATCGTGGGCGCAGGCTACTCTTTCGATTGGGGACTCGTTCAGCCGGAAGTCGCAAAATTTACTCAGGTTTGTTCGTATGACCATTCCGGAATCGGCTGGAGCGATGATGGGCCGAAGGATTCGTGCTCGCTAAGGGTTAGCGAGGTGCACACCGCCTTGCGGAGCGCGGGGATCGAAGGTCCTTATGTGCTCGTGGGTCACTCGCTTGGTGGATTGGTTGCCCGCGTTTACGCAGGGCAGTACCCGGACGAAGTAGCGGGCGTGGTTTTTGTCGATCACGCATTCCATTCCATAGCGATGTCCCATCTTACAATTCCTAGCGACGCGAAAGTCCCACCTCCGTCGCTGCCTCCACAAGAATCCGTACTTTCGTCTCCCGGTGGAACAGGGCCGGTCGCCGTTGGAATGGAGAGCGATCCGAACTTTGCTAAATTGTCTGCCGGCGATCAAGAGCTTCATCTTTGGGCTAGTTCGCGGACTCGAGATCAGACGGCGCTGCAGAACAATTTTGTGGTAAGCCAGGAATGTGTTGCGAAGGCCGAGGCAATCGCCAAGGAACACAGCTACTCTCTCGGCGACAAACCGCTTATTGATGTCAGCACGAACGGGATCCGCAGCCCTGATTACGACAAATTGCAGACTGAGCTTTTGTCCCTTTCTCAAAACAGCAAGCAAATCGTTGCGGAGAAGAGCGGGCATTTCGTCATCATTGACAGGCCCGATGTCGTCATCGATGCGATCAGCCAAGTAGTGCAGTCGGTCCGCAAAAACACCAAGCTTTAAAACAACGCTCCAGGCCAGAATTCAACGAACCCACGGACCCTTGTTCTCATTGCTGGTAATGCTGACCTAGCCGCGGACCACAAAACCACCGCTAGTGGCAGAAAGGCTGTTGAGCGGGCAGACGCTCGTGTGGTAGCTGACCGAGGGACCTGTTATGGCGATGTGTTGGGTATGGTGGCTGCGCATGCAGCGCGCATCGATGAATAAAACCGCGGCACGCGCGGCTATTCCTCTCGCAACGCGACCATGGGATCCACTCGAGTGGCCCTCCACGCTGGAATGACAGTCGCGGCAAACGCCACGGCGGCCAGCAGCGCGGGCACGGTGCCAAAAGTGAGCGCGTCTGTCGTGCTCACCCCGAATAACAGGCTGGTCATCACGCGGGTCAGCGCGGCTGCGCCAGCAAGGCCTACAACGATTCCAATTCCTGCCAGCAGCATCCCCTGCTTCACCACGAGCCCGACGATATTCCCGGGCCGTGCGCCCAATGCAACCAGGACGCCGATATCGTGGGTGCTCTGCGTGACAAGATGTGACATTACGCCGTAGAGGCCGACTGCCGCGAGCAACAGCGCGAAGACCGCAAACGCGCCGAGCATGGTGCTCGAAAAGCGCTGGCGTGCCAGAGAGTCATGCAAGCGATCCTGCATGGTCCGGATTCCGTAAACCACGACGTCTGGATCGACGGCATGGATTTGGCTTACGACTGCGGAAGATAGTCCTGTCTCTTCGGATGACGTGCGCACCGCCAGAAACATTCTCTGACCGGGAAACTGTTGGTGCGGGAAGTAAGTCGCGATCTTGCCGTCCGTTTCCAGACCGTATTGCTTGACCACTCCTACCACGCCTACAATCGTGATTGGCTTCTTATCGTCCCACCACAAGTGTTTTCCGATGGGATCGCTGTCGGGCCAGAAGCGCTGAGCAAACTTCTCGTCGATGATCACTACTTGCGGCTTTTCCGCCGAATCATCCTCGGTGAAAAATCGGCCCTTACGTAGCGGAATCTCCATCGTCCGAAAATAGTCCGTGCTTGCGACGCGAACATCCGCTTGCAATTCCTGCCCCGGGGGCGGGGCATAGCCTTCCACGTTAATTTGACCCCAACCAACTTCGCCAGTCAGCGGAAGCGCCGACACGATGCCTTCCGCTACGACGCCTGGCAGATGCGCGACGCGGCTCTCGACTTCCTTGTAGAAATTGATGATGGGCTTATCGTTTTTATCGTCTTGATATTTCCGGCCTGCGGCGGCCACCTGCATTGTCAGGATATGATCGGTCGTGAATCCCGGCGGCACGCTTTGTAATCGCACGAAGCTGCGAATCAGCAGTCCGGCGCCGATCAAAAGCATCAACGAAAGAGTCAGCTCGGAAACGACCAGCAGCCCCCGCAAACTGTGGCGTCGCACATACAAACCACCGTCGCTCTGGCCGCTGCGCCCACCTGCTTTGAGTGAAGTGTTCAAATCTACTTTGATGGCGCGCCATAGAGGCGCCACACCGAATAGAATTCCGGTGGCCAGCGAGACGCCGAGTGTGAACAGAAGGACAGCGGTATTGATGGCGATGTCTTCCAATCGCGGAATGTTTCCGGGGTTCATCGTTCGCACCAGGTAAATACTTAGTTGCGCGAGCAACAGCCCGGCCCCGCCGCCAAGAAGCCCCAAGAGAACACTTTCGGTAAGCAGTTGTCGCGCAAGCTGCTGCCAGCCCGCGCCCAAAGCCGTGCGGATAGCCAATTCCTTCTCGCGGCCTGCGGCACGCGTGAGCAGCAAGTTGGCCACGTTTGCGCATGCAATCAGCAACACCAAGCCGACCGACCCCAGCAGCACGAGCAGCGCGCGGCGTACGTCACCGACGACCTGCTCCTGCAACCTGGTCACATGCATCCCGAAGCTGGCGTCGCGCTTGTCTTTCTCGCGGATACGGCTGGCGATCACGTCGATGTCCGCCTGCGCCTTTTGGACGGAGACGCCCGGCTTTAGCCGCACCATGATGTTGTAGTTTTCGTCGCCCCTGTTTTTCGCAGCGTCGGCTCCCAGGGCCAAGGGCGCAAAAATGTCCATCTTGTCCATGGGCAATTCTGACGGCATCACTTCCGCGTTCAGCAGGAAACCAGGCTGGAGCACGCCCGCCACGATGAACGGGTTGCCATTAAGCACGATAGTTTTCCCTACGATGCCCGGGTCGGAACTGAACAGCATTTTCCAGACGCGCTCGCTAAGAATCGCCACATCGGCTTTGCCGGGCTTGTCGTCCTCAGGCAGCAAGAGACGGCCAAGTAGAGGTTTTGCGCCGAGCATTTCCAAAAGGCTGGACTGCATCCGCGCGCCAAAGACCCGCTCCGGTTGTTCGCGGCCTGTCAGAACGAAAATCCGGCTCTGCGCCAACGCCATTTTTTCGAAGGAATGGTTCTCGTTCTGGACATCGATGTACTCGCCTGGAGACGGCCAGTCGCGCAGGATTCCAATCGCCGGAGAATGCAGCCACACGGCTGCAAGCCGGTCTGCTTCAGGATAGGGAAGCGGACGCAACAGCAGCGCGTCCACGACGCTGAAAATCGCCGAATTGGCGCCGATGCCGATGGCTAAAGACGCGACGATCACCAAGGTCAGCATCAGGTTCTTGCGAAGCGTGCGTATGGCGTACCGAAGATCTTGGAACAAGGTGAGGTCATCCCTCCCGGCATCGAAGGAATGATTGTATGACCTGCCTGGCCATCCCACTAAGAAGGATTTTCGCCGGTGTTCAGCCGCTACTCCGCCCGTGCCCGCTGCGTGGGTTAGGGCGAATAGGGGACATCCGGAAACAACTTATCGCCATGCCGCTAGCTCTTTCCAACTGGCCGTATATCGAAGGTCGCGGCTGGGTTCAAGGAGCGCTGTTGCTACGGCACGATCAGAGGTTTGTCTTTAGGCATCGCGTCGAGGGTGGCTTTGTCCAGATTCAAATGCGCCGCAACCAGTTCCGGAGGTGTATGCGAGAGCCATTCGGAGAGCGCCAGGTCCTGGTAGTAGCTGCTCTTGAACATCTCGAGGAATTTCAAGTCCGTGGAGCCGGTGTTTTCGACGTAGTGCGGAAGCGTTTTTTGGATGTAGCCAACGTCGCCCGTCTCGAAGTCCATCGTTCGCGCGCGCCCGCCGGTCGTAAATACGGTCATACGCGCTTTGCCGCTGATGTAGAACTGCCACTCGTCCGCATTTGGATGCCAGTGCAATTCGCGCATACCGCCGGGTTTCACCGTGACGATCGCGGCGGCGACCGTGGTCGAAATCTTGAAGCTGCTGGAATCAATCACGCGCACTTCGCCGCTTTTCAGCTTGGTCGGTGCGGGATGCTGGGTGGTGCGAAACGCAAAATCAATTGGTGAAGGTCCCAGGGCCCCTGCCGCGCGCCGTTGATCTTCCTCAAGCGATGGCGGGACCTCCGCCTGAAAAATAAACTTCTCTCTTTTCGGCATGTTGGCCAACGCTGCTTGCGCTACGCCGAAATTTTTCGCCACCACATCGGGAGGTGTATGCGCCATCCAGTCCGTCAGCAGCACCGTTTCGTACTCGGAAAAATTGCCGTCGTCGAACACCAACATGAATTCGGTCCCATCCGGAGGGAGCCCCTGAATCGAATGAGGAATTCCGGGAGGGAAATACCAGAGATCGCCTTCTTTGACGTCCGTTACGAAGCTCTTGCCGTCAAAATCGATGCACGTGATGCGCGCGCTGCCATACAGCATATACGCCCACTCGGCTGCGGTGTGCCAGTGCAGCTCGCGGACGCCTCCGGCGG